>Ga0187887_10000085_pt1 | contig 92874 bp, 73 predicted proteins | sample June2016WEW_7_10_FD_132977 | JGI IMG/M metagenome (GOLD analysis project Ga0187887, IMG submission 132977) | Peatland microbial communities from SPRUCE experiment site at the Marcell Experimental Forest, Minnesota, USA - June2016WEW_7_10 | ecosystem: Environmental > Terrestrial > Soil >... | reverse complement strand
CGAACTGCGCCAGAAACCGATACTGCTGGGCGCGCTGCTCGTATTAGTCACTCTACTGCTGTATGGCGACGTCGTACATCATGAGTTTCTTGCTTTTGATGACGGGCCCTACATCAACAGGAATATTCATGTCAGCACTGGTTTGAACCGCGGGAATGTAATCTGGGCTTTCACTAGTTTCCATGAGGCAAACTGGCATCCGCTCACTTGGATCTCCCACATGGCGGATTGTCAACTGTTTGGCCTCCACTCCGGAGCCCATCACCTCGTCAATGTCGCACTGCATGCAACGAACGTTGTGCTGTTGTTCTTGCTGCTGCAATGGGCAACCGGCGCCGTCGGGCGTAGTTTCTGGGTGGCTGCCCTCTTCGCCGTGCACCCGCTAAATGTGGAAACCGTCGCGTGGGTGGCGCAACGGAAAAGTCTGCTCAGCATGTTCTTCTCCTTAGTCACGATTGCCGCCTATGGCTGGTATGTTCGGCGGCCGGGATGGAAGAAGTACCTGCTCGTTGTTGTCACCTTTTCTCTTGCCTTGATGTCCAAGCCGATGGCAGTGAGCCTCCCGTTTGTCTTGCTGCTGTTCGACTACTGGCCACTGGAACGGTACGAGGATCTCCCATTCCGAGGTAAGTGGTTGCGCTTGTTCTTGGAGAAGCTGCCACTGCTTTTGATGAGCGCTGCCAGTTCTGCTGTGACCGTGGCCGCGCAGCGTTCAGGCGGTGCGGTGGCAGATGCATCCGCATTGCCGCTTTCTGTGCGCATGGGGAACGCCCTGGTCTCTTACGTGGCATACGTTGGAAAGACAGTGTGGCCTGCGAATCTGTCCGTTTTTTATCCCCACCCGGAGCGCTCTTTGCCTTGGTCGGATGCTGTCGCATCGGCGTTCATCCTAGTGGCAATTACTGTGGCGGTGTTGTATTTTCACCGCACTCGCTACTTGGCGATGGGCTGGTCCTTCTTCCTCATAACGCTGCTTCCAGTAATCGGGGTCGTTCAGGTTGGACGCCAAGCCATGGCCGATCGTTACGCTTACGTTCCTTGCGTTGGTCTTTTTATCATCCTCGTATGGGGCTTAAGCGATCTGGTTGTTGCGACCGCCATCCCTCGGGTTTTACCGTCGTGGGCTGCACTTTGCCTAATCGCGGTATCCGCGGATGCTACAGCCCGCTACCTGTCGTACTGGCAAAATGGAGTGACGTTGTTTACGCGGGCGGCTATCGTTTCCGGCCGTCCGGACCCAGCTATCGAGGAGGCTCTGGCGGACGCACTGACGTCCGCAGGACGGTATGATGAGGCCTATCAGCACTACGGAGAAACGTGCGTATTGCGCCCGGACTACGCGTTCTGTCATTACAACATGGCAGAGATCCTGTTTAACCGGCATCAACTTCGAGATGCCCTGGAACAGTATCAACTCACGGTTAGGCTTACTGATAGTAAGGATATGGCGCTCTCAAGCTTGATCAATTCCGGGGAAATACTGTTGGACCTAGGGGATAATCAAACCGCGGAGATGAGATTAGCGGCTGCATTGCGGATTGACCCCCATAACAATTCCGCTTTGCAACTGCGTCAACGCGCATTAAATCGAATGGGTGGCGAAAGTCGATAAGGGGCGCGCAAATATGAGATCTTCTGCTAACCCCGCCTATCCCGTCGTCCGATCGATGTTCATTCTCCTGGTGCTGCTTAGCGCCTTGAGCGCCGGCTTGCACACTGTTGCCGACTACGATATGGGCTGGCAACTTGCGACGGGCCGCTACGTGATTCAGCACCACCGCATCCCTCGGACCGATGTTTTGTCATTTACGTCAGCAGGAAAGCCGTGGGCGTATCCCCCGTTTGCAGGGGTGCTGTTCTATCTGGCGTACCGTGCGTTTGGCTATGCAGGCTTGAGCTGGTTTTGCGCGCTAGCATCTCTGGCGGTTGTGGCTTACCTAACGCGTCGGGGAGACATCGGCAGCGCGGTACTAGCGATGCTCGCGGTACAATCCATTGCCGCCCGCACGGCTCCGCGTGCCGATCTCTTCAGCACTGTTTTTTTTGCATTCTTTCTCGGTGAACTGTGGGCCTACCACCGCGGGATGCGTTCGCTGCCTTGGCTGCTGCCGGTCACCATGCTGTTCTGGGTTAATCTCCATCCGGGATTTATCGCAGGACTCGGGATCCTCGGCGCATACCTGCTCATTGAGATGTCAGATTTATTGTTTGCAGAGCGCCGTCAGGCCGTACTTTTGCGGCTAAGAAAAATATGGCCCTGGCTGGCGGCTTGCGTGGTTGGCACCTTGGTGAATCCATGGGGTTACAGAATCTATGATTCTTCCCTCATTTTGTCGGGACTCGCAGCTCCAGCCCCGGGAAAGCTCAACAGCAATACTTTCATCGGCGAGTTCCAGGGCGTACCGCTTTCAATCCATTTGCTGCACCAGCTCATCGACATCAGGCACATGGAAAATGGTTTCACCTGGTTACTGTTGGTGGCGCTGATTCTGGTCGGGTTCTTTCTCTGGAAACGACAGCTCGGCGCCGCCGCCATCGCTTTCATAGCGCTCTATTTCGGACTGGCACACGCGCGCTACATGGGGATGTTTGCCATTACCATCGCTACCCTCGGGGGCACCGAGCTGAGTGAAGTCTTTGTCAGTAGCTCCAGTGTCAGTTCCACCGACGAGAGCAGCCGAACTAGGCAGCCGCTGGTCCGAGTGCCGGTAACCATTGCCCTAGTCGTGCTTGGTGTTCTCTCCATTGTCTCGCTGCTCCATATCGCCGACTTTGTTTCGAGCCGCACGTATGTGGTTTTCAACTCTGATTGGAGGTTTGGCGCAGGAGAATCGTCCTGGTTTCCAGCTCGCGCGGCGGGTTTTATCCAGCGGGAGCAGTTGCCGGGTAATGTTTTCGAGGAGTATGCGCTCGGTGGTTTTGCGGCTTGGGCCCTTGGCCCAGGGTATCCCGACTTCATCGACGGCCGCGGCGACCGCCTGAGTCCCGATCTCGTTGTGGAACAACGCAGGCTCTACCGCGAGGATCCCGATTCACTGTTGTGGAAGACCGAAGCCGACCGCTGGAATCTGAATGTTCTATTGGTCGCTACATCCGGGTTCCGCGGGCTACAGAAGATGGATCCGTTTGCGTTCTGTAGAAGTGCAACCTGGCGTCCGGTCTACATGGATGATGTTTCGCTGGTATATCTGCGGAACACACCACAGAATCGTCCATGGATCGATCGCTTGCAGATCGACTGCCGAACGCAGCAGCTCGCTCCGCCTGCGCCCGCTTCGCGTTCCGCACTTTACGATTTCTATCTGAATTCCGGAGCGCTACTATTCGAATTGCACCGCGATCAAGAGGCGGCGGATTCACTGCGACGTGCTTCCGCGCTTTACCCCGAAGATCCGAATGTGCATTTGCTGCTCGCTTTATTGTCTCAGCGGCAGCAACGCTACCGCGAGACTGAGCAGGAATATCGCGCTTCCATTGCACTCAATCAAAGCAGTGGCGCCTTGTACTCTCTTGGATGCCTCTATGCGTTCGAGGGACGTAACGTCGAAGCCGTCGAGGCCATCGAGCGCGCCGCGAAGGAATCCACGGAACCGCTCGAGATGTACATGACTCTTGGAAGAATCCAAATTGCGCTCAATCATCCCGAGCAGGCACTAACAGCGTTCAGACAAGCGCAGAAACACAGCCCGTTTCGCAACGGCAGCGAATCGCTTGCCCCGGAACTCTACGCGGAGATTGCTGAAGGGAACTCCGACGCGCATAGGCTCCTCGGACGCTGGCCTGAAGCGATCGCTTGCCAACAGGAAGCGACCCAGAGAACTCCCTCTGTCGCGAGCCGCTGGAAGAGGCTTGCTGCCTTGTACGAAGCGACTGGCCAGAGGCAGTTCGCCGCCGCAGCCAGGCAACGGGCGACCGAGCTACAGCTTCCGAACGTGGACCAGTGAGATACCCGGGGGTCGTGTGATCAACATCACATTTGCCTGTGATGGCGCACGCTGTCCTCTCGGCCCCTGCGCAGATAAGGTAGGCTGAGCGTAGAGATTGTGCCGGATCGAAAATGATTTCCGCGTACAAAAAATGGGGTGCATGCAAGATGTCGTGAACAACCGGGATTCTGTTAGGTTGCTGACGAATGCGCAGGTCGAAGGAGGACGAATGCCAAACGAAGTGGTCGAGCAGACAGCGGGAGGGTCTAATTGGCGGGCTCGGCAAGTCTATGCTATGGCGGTCATCAGCCTCTTGGTCGGCTTGGCAATCGGATACCTGTTCCGCGGATCGCAATCGCAGGCGCCATCGCAACCCGCGGCCAATGCCCAACCCTTGGCTCCGGCAGGCGGCATGGCTGGACATATGCCCAGCCTTGAAGAGATGAAACAGATGGCCGACAAGAAAGCGGCACCTCTGCTGGAGAAGTTGAAGGGCGATCCGAACAACAGCGATCTGCTCATCCAGGCGGGAAACCTCTACCAGGCTACCCACCAATTCAAGGAAGCTGCTGGCTATTACGGCAAGGCATTGCAGGTGGATCCAAGGAATGTCCCCATTCGTACGCAAATGGCTTCTTGCATGTATTACGACGGCGATGCGGACGGGGCAATCGCCCAGCTTCAACAGTCGCTGCAGTATGACCCTAAGGACGCTAACTCTCTATTCAATCTGGGCATGATCAAGTGGCAGGGAAAACAGGACAGCAAGGGAGCGCTGGCGGCTTGGCAGAAGCTGTTGAAATCGAATCCGCAGTTGAGCGCAGACCGCAAAGCCACCGTGCAGAAACTGATGGCCGACGTCCAGATGCAAGGCAAAAGCTAGCGCGCGATCTGGCGCAACGTGAGTACAAAACCGCCGGAGTTCGTTGGCGAAGGAAAAGAGATCTAAGGGAGCGCTGAGCAATGACGAATAAAGATCGAGGAACTTCTATCGAGCAATGGACAAGCGTCCAAGCTTACGTGTTGGCGGTGATAAGCCTACTGGTGGGCATCGCGGGCGGCTGGTTCATTCGGGGATCGCAGAGTCCTACAGCTGCTGCGGCTGACACGACGGCGAATGTATCCGCGGGGCCGGCCATCAATGCAGGCCCGGGCACTCCGACTCCGGCACAGATGCAGAAGATGGCCGACACTCAAGCTGGACCGTTAATCGAGAAGCTAAAAGCAGATCCGGCCAACCTCGAACTCCTGGAAAATGCTGGGAACATCTATTACGACGCGCAGCAATACGCGACAGCCATCCAGTACTACCAACGCGCGCTGAAGCTGCAGCCTGCAAACACTGGCGTTCGTACCGACATGGCGACGGCCTATTGGTATGCCGGCGATGCCGATACCGCCATCGCGGAATTCCAGAAATCATTGTCTTATGAACCGACCAAGGCCAACACATTGTTCAACCTGGGAATCGTCGAGTGGCAGGGAAAGATGGACATCGATAAAGCTACCGCCGCCTGGCAGAAGTTGTTGGACACAAATCCAAACTATGAAGGTAAGGACAAGGTTCTGGAATTGATGGCGCAGGCTAAGAAGCACTCTGGAGTCAAACCTGGGACGCCGGCGAATGCGCTGCAATAGATTCGTTGTCAGGCTTTGCGCCTAGCCGGATGTTCAGCCAGATTCCACGTGCCTTGGGCGATAGGCCTCCTTGCTACCCTTAGAAGTTCTACCGTTTTCCACACGCTAGCGTACGCGGACAGAACGTCCCCAACAGTCCCGATCCCCAAAACCTCCGGGTTGATCGCCACGTGACAAAGCAGGGCTGGATCGGATCTGATTCCGTGGGCCTAACCGCGTCCTCAAACCCATCATGATCCAGCCCTGTATGGTCCCTAGGATCACGTTAAACAGTTTCTGAAAACGTTGTCCCTAGGAAAACGAAAGATTCTACCCCCCCGTCGCATCCGCCGATATGCACTTCGCGTTTAGTGCCACCCGTCGAATTATCCAATATCCAACGGTAATTCGAGGAGATTGCGCAACAGTCCATCTAGACGGAGTGCATAGGAATTGCCAAACTGCAATTACCTCGAGTCTGCCGCTTGCAGTTCTGATTTCATTCGGTTGCGAGGGGAACCCGAGGCTGTTAAGCCGCTGGAAAGCAGGCTCGGAAAGTGGCTTTCTCCCCACCAAGGGCGTGTTTTGCCACTCTGCCGACTTGGAGTGCATCGCCACGCCGAGCGTATAAAATCTTGCGAATCTTTGGCTTAGTCCATATGCTTGGGTGGCAGCCCGATTGCCAGTCCGTAATTCGGGGCGATACGTACTGCACCACCTTTCGCCTCCGGAGACTGCCGTTCGCGGTAGGTTCGCAAATTGGGGTCAGAAATCTGCTTCACCCATGGAACCCGTGATCTTCAAGGCCGTGATTGTCGGCGCCGGACCGGCGGGACTGACTGCCGCGTACGAGTTGTCGAAACAGAAGGCTCCGGTGGTTGTCCTGGAGAGCGACCCTCAATACGTCGGCGGGATCTCCCGAACTGTCAACTATAAGGATTTCCGTTTCGACATCGGCGGGCACCGGTTCTTCTCCAAGTCCCGCGAAGTGGAAGACTTGTGGACCGAGATTGCCGGCGAAGATATGCTCGAACGTCCCCGGTCATCTCGCATTTACTACCGCGGTCAGTTCTACACGTATCCTTTGAAACCCATCGAAGCATTGGCGAAGCTGGGCGTAATCGAATCGATTCGCTGCATGCTCTCGTTTGCGACCGCCTGCCTCCGACCCAAGCCCAACCCTAAGACTTTTGAAGATTGGGTTTCCAACCAGTTCGGGAAGCGTTTGTTCCGCATCTTCTTCAAGACCTACACCGAGAAGGTGTGGGGGATGAGCTGCAATGAAATCTCCGCGGATTGGGCGGCACAGCGGATTAGGGGGCTATCGCTTGGTTCGGCCATCAAACATGCCTTTTTTGCCTGGAAAAAGCCAAGAGACCGCCATCAGGTTGTGAAGACGCTGATCGACACATTCCGATATCCTCGCCAGGGGCCAGGAATGATGTGGGAAGCATGCGCGCGAAAGGTTCGCGCGCTGGGCGGCGTCGTGAAACTAGGCCGCAAAGTTGTTGGCTGCCACTTTGACTCCACCAACAATCTCTGGAACGTGACCACGTGCCGTGCCAACGGCGAGGTCGAAGAATATCGTGCTGAACACCTGATTTCCTCCATGCCCATCCGGGAACTGGTGACCCAACTAGAGCCGCAGCTTCCCGAAGCTGCCATCCAGGCTGCGCGCGCTTTGCGTTATCGTGACTTCCTGACTGTGGGACTGATCGTAAAGGACCGGGGCCGTTTCGCTGACAACTGGATTTACATCCACGATCCCAGCGTGCAGGTTGGTCGCGTACAGAACTACAAGTCGTGGTCGCCCGAGATGGTTCCCGATGCCCGCTATAGCTCCTATGGACTGGAATATTTCTGCTTCGAAGGCGATGGACTGTGGAACGCGGACGACCGTGAGCTGATCGAACTGGCTAAGCGAGAAATCCAAAAGATAAATCTCGCTGATAGTGAGGATGTGGTCGATGGCTGTGTCATCCGACAGCCCAAAGCATATCCGGTTTACGACGATTCTTATCAGCAGCACGTGAACACGATCCGAGAGGTTCTCGAAGAAACCCGCCCCACGCTTCACCTGGTCGGTCGTAACGGCATGCATAAATACAACAATCAGGACCATGCCATGATGACTGCCATGCTGACGGCGAAGAATATTTTGGCAGGTAATCGAAAGTTCGATGTCTGGGCCGTGAACCAGGACGCCGAATATCACGAGGCGGGAGAGGGCGGAGCCGAGTCGCTCGACGTATTGAGTACCGAACCGCGAAAAGTCCCGGCACTTGTCTTGTGAACAGCGCTACCCTCTTCGACGTCAAGAAGCAACGACCCTTGCGATTCATTCAGGAGTTGCACCCGCTGCTTCGGCTTCGCTGGTTGCAGTTATCCGCGTTGGTCGCGTTGCTGACCGGGATAGGAGCCTTCGCATTCCAGCTGAAGTTTTCGGTTCTCGACTTCGACATCTGGTGGCATCTCAAAGTTGGTGACTGGATAGTCGAGCATTGGGCCCTCCCTCACACCGGCATTCTGTCGCGCACCGCCGCGAACCGCCCTTGGATCGCCTATAGCTGGGGCTACGAAGTGTTGCTGTCGCGGGCTTATGCTTGGTTCGGTCTCCTCGGGATTGGCCTCTTCGGGACGCTTCTCACGCTCGCTGTGGCATATTCCATTTACTGGATGCTGCGCCGTCTTTCCGGCCGGTTCTGGCTGGCCTGTGGTCTGACCGCAGTAACCTGCTGGGCGTTCCTGTTCAGCACAATGCCGCGGCCATTTTTCTTTTCGATGGTGCTGTTCTCCGTGGTTTTGACTCTTCTTCTGGAGGCAAATCGCAGCGGTCGCGTGCAAGCCCTCTGCTGGATGCCACTGATTTTTCTAGTGTGGACCAACCTACACATCCAGTTCGTTTATGGTTTGTTTCTCCTAGGCCTCGCTGCAGTCGTATCACTGGCCCAGCTCTTAGCGAACAGTCTTGGGACTACTGCTCGTTTCTTGCGCGCTCCCAAGCTTTCTGCCAAGAATCTACTGGTTTTGTTTGCCGCATGCGTACTCGCGACGTTCGCCGGTCCCAACCTCTATCGTCCTTATCAAGCGGTCTACGAGTATTCGAAAGCGAAATTTACTTACTCGGTCATCATCGAGTTACTTCCGCTGACCTTCCGCAGCTATAGCCAGTACGCGGAACTGCTACTGACCGCGGGAGGATTCTTCGCGGTCGGATGGCAAAGAAAGCTTGACCCGTTCAAGTTCGTGTTGCTGACCATCACGAGCGTGGTTGCTTTTCGCACCATGCGCGACGCCTGGTTTGTCTGTATTCCAGCTGCGGCTTGCATCGCGGACTTTCCTGCACCAGAGGGGGAACGCGATCGCCCGGAGAGCTGGTTTGAGAATGTCGCCGTGACGGCGGCCGTCGTCTTGTTGTTGGCGCTGGTCTCTCGTAACACCGACTTCAACCAGCGTGGCTTTGACCGGGCGATCAGTTCCCAGTATCCAGTGAACGCGATCAACTTCCTGCGGCGAAATCCGGTGCCAGGTCCCCTCTACAACAATCTCAACTGGGGTGGCTTCCTAATGTGGTACATGCCCGATTATCCAGTTGCGATCGACGGGCGCAACGATCTTTATGGGGACGAGATGGATCGCCTCTTCTTTAATTCCCAAAACGCCAATACGTCGTATGCAACTGATCCTTATCTGAATGAGGCGGGCGTTGTGCTTTTGGATTCAAGGTTGCCGCTGGCCAAAATACTGAGCATCGATTCTCGTTTCCAGCTCCTTTACCACGATGACACCGCGACGGTATACGCACGGCGTCAAGAGCCTGCGCCATCCCAGTAATCGAGGTCAAGTTTGGGCTGAGCAGAACCGGATGATCGCGTAGCGATAAAGGTATTTAATTTTGCGCTGTTACACAAAAGACGAGGACCGAGCTACTCAATGACTGACCTTGCCAACATTCTCGGGAACCCCGTACTCGATCCTCCCGTGACACAATCGTTCACTTATCAGGGCGATTCCCTTGCTCCCGCTTCGAGTGGCTCTTCTTCGGTTAATCCTTGGTGGCGAATCGGGGATTTTGGCGTGCTGGGCGTTTGGATCGTTATCGTCAGTTTCACTATTGGTTTCCACGAGAAGTGGGCAGACGAAGCACAAGCTTGGTTAATTGCGCGCGATCTTGACTTGCGTACCATTTGGTTTCACGAACTGCGGTACGAAGGTTCTCCGGGGTTGTGGCATACCATCCTGTGGGCGGCACAGCATGTATTCCACGCCAGATATGGAGCGCTCTCGTATGTCGGAGCCTCCTTAGCGCTCACAGGCGTGATTGCGTTGCTCTCGATTTCGCCGTTTCCACGTCCGATCCGCTGGCTGATGGCGTTTAGCTATTTCTTCGTTTATCAATATGCTGTTGTCGCGCGGTCATATGTCATGTTTCCCGTCCTCTGTTTTATTGCGGCTCGCCAATTCCGGGATCTGAAGCGGCCTCAGCTTTTTGCGCTAACCCTGGTTCCGCTGGCCAATTTGACCGCTCACGGCAGCCTTATGGCTTTCGGGCTAGCGTTTGCCTATGCTTTGCAATTTATGCAGCGGTGGTCCGATCACGACCAAAAGACGCGGAGATGGTTTGCGGTTTCAGCGGCCGGTCTCGTCGTAATGTACTTGTTTCTTTTTATGATTCTCCGGCCGGCACCGGACGTTGAGGCAACGCATCAGGCTGGGGTTACGGCAGTGGTGATCGCACAACGATCGCTCGCATCCGTCATCGGTGCGCTCGTGGATAACACGTGGCTATCACTTGCAGTGTTCTGCATATTCGGCGTGTGGTGTTTCCTGCGAAAAGCACTAACTTCTTTTCTGCTGCCCGTAGTACTCATGGCGATTTTATACGGCTACGCAAACGGAGGGCCGTATCAGCAGGGTACGATCTTCCTCGCCATCATCACCGGGCTGGCGATCGCCTGGCCGAGTTCTGAGGAAGTACGTAGTCTGCACGCGGCGGGCTTGTGGAGCTACAGGGCCGTAGTTGCAACCTTGGCACTAACACTCTGCTATCAGGTCTTCAATGCCTCTGTCGCGATCCGCAATGAGGTGCGGCTCCCCTACTCCGGAGCCGAGGACATGGCGAAGTACCTCACACCCTTGGTCAAGCAGGGCAAAGTCATCTATGGCAATCAGTACGGTATGGTCGCGATCAACGCCTATTTCGACCACAACATCTTTGCTAACCTGCACCGCGCCTACTATCACCACTCCGTGTATGAATACCATCCGCAGCAAGTTGAAGATCAGTTGCGCAGCGCAGCGGCAGACTACATCGTCATCCAATATTTTGACCCTTTCGACGCCAATCTATTCAGGCAAGAGTTGTTCTTTACGGGCGCTTGGGGGTACTCACTTGATCATTTCTCCGATGGTTATCTGCTTACAAAGACTGGCTATTCTCACTGTCAGATATACATGCTCTTTAAGAGGGAACGTCCCTAGCGGCACGCGCCACCCTTACGGCTTTATCAGAACAATCGAGACGCCGTCCCTGTACGCCACTTGGAACGCCGGAAGCGTTCTTAGGGCTTGCCCCATCAGAGAATTTTGCTGCAAGAGCAGCGTTTCAGCCTGGGCCATCGCGGGATAGGCCTGATAACGCATATCAGCGTTCATAGCCTTGAAATATTGCGCGACGAAGTCGTCTTCGTACAAGCCGGGGCGGCTGTCGATGGCCACGGGATATTCCGGGAGGTACCAAGTCAGGAATCCTCCCCAGTCATAGGAGTTGAACAGCGGCTGCGGCAGCTGATGTTCGCGAATGTAATCGCAGGCGGCAACCGGGTAGGCTTGAGCGACCTTTGCCATCAGCTCTTCATGACTGCGGGGGATTTCGAGCGCAGCCGCGACGATTAGGATCGCGGCCGCCAATCCTGCGGCGATTAACACCTGTCTGTTCCGCGCGCGCCGCTTGTCTGAGTCTGCAGTCCCGACCGTGTTGCTGATGGCCTCGCCAAGCACTGCGGTTGCGGCCAGGGTTGCAAGCCATGCGTTACGCAGCGCGTGAAAAGCCAGTATCGTGCATCCGATCATGAGTGCGATTTGGAATATGTCTCGCGAACGACGCCGACCGAGCGCGAGAAATGCTCCCATCGTCAGCAGCATTAGAACATAGTCCTGCGGCTGGCGGAACGTCATCGCGTGAAGGTCCGGGATGTAGCTGGTTGCGGCGCCGGTGAGGCTAGCGAAAAATACTCCATAGAGGTGATAAGAGTACGGGGTCACGAAGGTCGCGATGCCGCATGCTATTGCTACGGCGACAGCATTCTTTGCCCAGATGGCATCCCTCTTCTTCTGATCCTGCTCGACTGCCGATCGATATCCAAGATGCGGCAGGAAAGTTGTCATCAGGAACAGGCCGAGAAGCAAGATTCCATACACAAACTGCAAATCGAGATTGGCCCACACTAGAAAAAGCGGTGGTAACCAAAAGAGAAGTCGAACGCTTTCCGTGCTGCGGCTCTCGCTGAGCAGCAGCAATTCGACTGCGAAGAGGACGATCGAGCAATAGCCGGGCTCCGGCTGCACGCTAACTAGTATGTATTGCGCGGTGGCCGACAATGCGACCGCGGGCCAAAATCTTCCGCCTAACCCACCGGCCAATAGAAAGGTTACTACGGCGAGTGCCGTCTTGAAGCCCATCAGCAGGATTGGTATGGACCGCAGTCCCAAACCTTTGAAGGCGAAAGCAACCTTCAGATCGTAGCCCCAGCTCGGAGCAGTCCAGGGAAGGGCCGGCGACTGCGAGAAAAGTCCACCATGCGGAACAGCGTGGTTCTGGAGGATCCACAATCCCGTGCGCAGGTGCCACCAGATGTCGTCGTTCGAGAGAGCCGTTAGAGAAGAGAGACTCTTGGCCTCAAAGATCGCCGCGGAAGCAAACAACAGCAGCATAGCCCCTAACGTTGGCATTGCTGACAGGAACAGGCTGTGCCGCGAGCCCGGCTCGGGTGTTCTTTGAGGGTCGGGGTTCATAGGTTGGTAGGTTGCCTCGCGGAGCATTTCATTCTCGCACAGCGCATCCTGTCCGCCCGTCCAGCGGGCGAGATCGAGGGAAAGGGACCCCCGCGGAGTCGATCTCTCGAACGGGGCTTTCTCCCCAGCAGGGGCGTGTTTTACCCCTCTGATTATTGGCTATTCTTGCGCGGTTGAAAATGCAACTCCTTGTGAATATTGCATTTAGTCCTTATGCTGAGCTGGCACCGTAATTGCCCTATAACAAGAAATATGGCCTTATGTTGTTGAATCGGATCTAACTTGGTGCAGCGCTCCCAACGCTGCGATGAAGCGTCATCGAGCGGGGGTTGGCTTCAAGGGCGCCCGGGAAGGACGGTAGGTTCACATGAGTTGCAACATTCTTCGTGTCCGCAAGTGGCGATGGGTGATCGTTGCATTATTTATATTCGGGGGCGAGCTGGCATTAGCCAATAACGCGCCCACCGTCACCGGCTCCTACGAGGTTGTGCAGAGCACCGATTTCGGTTCCCAGAAACACGTTCGGATCCGCATCCATTTGGAGAACCACGGACCGAATAGCCTTTCCATTCAAAGAATGACTCTTTGGGATTTCTCCCATCCCGATAAAGGCGGGACGCAGGCCTGCGCGGTCTCGCTTCGCGCACACGCCTCCGTCGAGACCACACAGGAATTTACCATCCGGCGCTCCGACTACCAGTTGTGGCAAAAGGGAGTGCGGCCCCGAATCGTCCTGCAGATGCCGGGGCCGGGTAAAACCAAGAGCACAACGGTGGTCCGCCTGGACCGGATCGCCAGCAGGGAGACAAAGTGATCATGCGTCCTCATCGCATATCGGTACCTTCCTTTCTTGCTCTTGTGCTGCTCATGCCACAGTTTTTGCTCGCCCAGTATGACGTAAATACAGTTGCCGGCGGCGGCCCGAATAATCTGGCGGCGCTTAGAACTAGCGTCGGGTATCCGGGTAGTATCGCGTTTGACTCGGCGGGTAACACCTACATTGCCGACTCCTACTCGAGTCATATTTTCAAAGTGAACACCACCGGTACTGTTACCGTGGTGGCCGGAAACGGCACTCTCGGCTACTCCGGTGACGGCGGGCCCGCAACCAGCGCGGCGCTTAATGGTCCTGAAGGTGTTTTCTTGGATGGTGCGGGAAACATCTTCATCGCGGACACCCAGAATTCGGTGATTCGTGAGGTCTCGGCCTCGACCGGCAACATTGCTACGGTGGCGGGAAGCGCCACGTTAGGCTCGGGGTATTCAGGTGACGCGGGCCCCGCGACTAGCGCACAACTCAATGATCCTTTCGGCATTTTTGTAGATGGCGCGGGAAATATTTTTATCGCGGACGCAGACAATTGCCTTATCCGCAAGGTGAGCGGAGGCAACATCTCAACTATCGCGGGCAACCCTGCGCTGCCGCAACCGTGCGGCTACTCCGGCGATGGCGGGCTGGCGACGAGCGCACAACTTGATGTTCCCGAAGGAGTATTTGTTGACGGCTCGGGGAACGTTTTTATCGCGGACGCATATAACAACCTTATTCGCGTGGTGAATACGGGGACCGCGCAGATTACGATTGCCGGAGTTGCGATTGCGCCAAACGACATTCAAACCGTGGCCGGCGCCTACTACGTTTCGGAGGGGGGCACTGATTGCGAATATACGGGCGATTCCGGACCGGCGGTAGCCGCACAACTCTGTGCGCCCGATGGAGTGTTCGTGGACGGCTCGGAGAACATATTTATTGCGGACACAAATAATACCGTAATTCGCGAAGTGGCATCTGGCGGAACCATCACCACGGTGGCGGGTGACGGCACATTAGGCTACTCCGGCGATGCTGGACCCGCGATAAGTGCGGAACTGAACTATCCAAGCGGCATCGTTGTGGACGGTACAGGGGATATCTTTATCGCCGATACGGACAACTCTGTGATTCGAGAGGTGACCGCGGGCACGATGGGGACCATCATCGGAAATAACTTCCTGGCCTATTCCGGCGATGGGGGTTCGCCGCTGAATGCGGAATTGAACTATCCCGGAGGCATCTTCGTTGATGGTTCGGAAGATATATTCATCGCCGACACCGTCAACTCTGTAATTCGCGAAGTCGTAGTAGCCAGCGGCGATATTCAAACCCTCGCGGGAAATGGCACGCCGTGCCCTCAACCGCCAACAACAGTCTGCGGAGACGGTGGACTCGCTGCCAGCGCGCAACTTAACAATCCCGACGGCGTGTTCGTGGACGGTGCGGGAAACATTTTCATCGCGGATACTTCGGATAACCGCATTCGCGTGGTGAATACAGGGGCGGCCGCGGTTACGATTGCCACAGTGGTGATCCAGCCGGGCGATATTGCAACCGTGGCTGGTAGCGGTACACAAGGCTACGCCGGTGACGGGGCTGCAGCCGTCAGCGCAGAACTCGACGGTCCTGTGGGCGTCTTTGTGGACAGCGCGGAGAACATTTTCATCGCGGACACCAGCAATCACGCGATTCGCGAGGTTGTGGCATCGAGCGGGATCATAAATACCGTGGCCGGCAACGGTACGCAGTGCAGTTCTCCCTCCGCGGGGTGTGGTGATGGCGGAGCCGCCATCAGCGCGCAGCTCGCCGATCCCAACGGCGTATTCCTCGACGCTTCGGAAAACATCTACATCGCAGATGCCGGAGACAATCGTATCCGGGTGGTTAACACGAGCACGCAGGCTGTTTCGGTAGCCGGGGTCTCGATCCCGCCGGGCAATATTGCAACCGTGGCTGGAACCGGCACAGAGGGCTACTCGGGCGATGGCGCTGCAGCGACGAGTGCCTTGTTGGCTGGCCCTGGTGGTGTGTTCGTCGATTCTTCCGGTGACATCTTCATCGCGGATACGGCCAACTTCGTCGTCCGCGAAGTCTTGAGCGGCGATGGGTTCATCGCCACGGTAGCCGGAAGCAACACCCAGGGCTTCTCGGGCGACGGAGGCGAGTCGACGAGCGCGCAGTTCAACTCAGCCTACGGTTTGTTCGGCGACTCCGCCGGCAACTTGTTTGTCGCTGACACGGACAACTCGCGTGTTCGCGAACTGGTTCTAACAATAACCGCGCCATCCGCTACTGTGCCTGCTGCCCAAACCGCGTCTCCGGGAGGAACAGCGACGTACTCCATTCAGTTGAATGCGAATACGGGTGATCCGAAATACGCGATCACGCTTTCCTGTTTGCAGAGTTCACTGCCGGCGAATTCTACTTGCAGTTTTTCGCCTTCCACGATTACGCCGGGGCCTTTACCTGTGCCCTTTAGGTTGACCGTCACGATCCCGACCGGTTCGGGCTTGCTCGAGAAACCAAATGGAATGCGGCTAGGGGCCCTCGCTTTTGCTTTCACGCCGCTGACCGGGATTTTGCTTACTTGCGTCGGACGTCGAAACCGGCAAAGCCGTTGGCTGTGGGTGGGAGCGTTGTGCGTATTTCTGGTTCTGCTGAATGCCTGCGGCGGAGGGAGTTCGAGTGCGGGTTCAGGTTCCGGAACAACATACAATATCCAAATTCAAGGAACGACAACGGCGCACCCCGCACCAGTAACTATCACCACTGTCGCCTTGACAGTGCAATAAATACGCAATGTCTGGAAGAAGACCTCCGGGCCTTCAGAGCCAGCAGAGTCACGCCACATGTTGTGGGCTATACTCCGCGATAAAACGCACGAGGGAGTGTATTGCGGCCAACCGCTGATTGCGGGTTGTGACAATGACCTGGCGGGTTTGTTCGAGGTGAGGCCGCTTACAGTGATCGCCACTTCGGTCGTGTCGGCAGCGATAACCTATACTTCGAATTCTGCTTTCCCGATCGCTACATTGCAGAGCATTTTTTGGCTCGGCGAGTCGCTACCGCCCATATTTCAAACGTCTCTTCGTGCGCCAGTACTTGGTCACACCGGACTATGCGGTTGAGTCCTTCGCAATGCCCGGGTACGACGAAATCATTACTCACTTTGCCAGCGACCGGCCGGATAACGAGGAAATCCCGGCATTACTTAAGCCTCATAGTCATCTGCAAATGTGGCCCGGTCCGGGCAAAGATCGTGTCGGCTACAGTTTCGAGGTCATGATTCCGTTTATAGATTTTCCGCCCTCGTCCGCAACTGAACTAGGCGATTTGCGCTTGCTGGTTGATGTTTTCAACGCACCACAGCCAGGAAAGAAGGTAGGAGCCTATTCCACGTCGTCCCCATCCCGCGTGTACGGAAAGCCTGAGACTTTCAATCTACTCCACTTTGATCCGACGCAGCACTTCCACCTCACGCCTTGCGACCTTCCTCTGGGTGGACCAGACGAATAACGGCAAACTCCGCGCAGCATGGTTCGTTCCAAAGACTGATCAAGCGTTTGAGTTCGAGTCAGATGCTTTTGTTGTAGTGAACGCTGGCGGCGGGTATCCGGATGGGCCGGAGGCACTATCACCGATCTCGTCCGGCGCACTATTTCTGGCGCGGAATTGCTGAGAGCGAGTGGGTTTGTGGACCACAATTGAGCTATCGAAAAGGAGACAAGACGCAGTATTTTAATGTGCAGGTTAACGAAGGCGGCTTTGACGCGCATCGGCTGCCAGGAGGGGATTTGCTGATTAAGGTTGGACCGCGAGTGTACGGCGTTAATAGCTCAGCACAATGCGGGGCGTGCCCGCGCACTGAACTGCGGATTCTCCGTCTCACTCTGGACGTGAAAGTTCATGAGGTACTGCAATTGGGCGGTGTTGTCGACACCGGAATGGAGGCCTCGCAGGACTTCGCTGTCTCTGCGGATTGTATCGCAAGTGGTAGAGTACGACCGAGCCGAGTCTGACGAGCCGGGCAAGCCGAAACCGTGGTCTTCGACGAGCTGGTGTTTGGGTGCGTCGGATTATGAGGAGTGCGGGCACAAAGACAACGTTCAACCACCAGCCCCGCCCGTTCTGAAGGAGTTGCGTTTCAATGACTAGCAAGTCGATGGGGGAAAGTGGCACCACGAATCTATCGCGTTCCGTTGATCGTTATCGGCGTTACAAAAACCCGCGTATTTACTGACTCCAGCGAGGTATAGCACTATGTCACAGCTTCCCGGCAATGCTTTAACTTCTCTTTGCGGTATCGATTGCCCAGGAACCCGTAACAGCGAATGCGGTGGAATCCGCTGGGGAGAACGTGGAGCAGGAATCGCCGGATGAACTCCTCGGCCGAGAGAGTCATAGTTTTCTGCTGATTGTTGTCGCGGTAGTCCCGCCAGTTGAACGTGACCTGCCCGTCTTCGATATCCACGATCCGATGATCGGAAATCGCGACCCGGTGCGTGTAGCGGCCGACGTAATCCACCACTTGCTGGGGTCCGGCGAAAGGCGCTTTGGCGTAGACGACCCATTTCACATTGCGCACGGAATCGAGAAGCCGGAGGAAAACCTCACGGATCTAGAAGGGCCTCGAGGGAAGAGAAGAACTTGAGTTTGCCGGCATCGAAAGCCTCCTCCAGATAAGTCACGAATAATCGGCAGAACAGGCAGGACAACACCGGTACGGGCAGTTGCCGATTGAATCGTCGAACAACGCCCAATCGGTATAGTCGACCGAGACACTGAAGTTACCTTTGCATAGTTCTTAGGTTTCCTACTTCTTTGGGGAGCCAACAATTGCACGCGAACCTAGCGTCGTGACGGTACCGTTTGGATTGTGCACTGCTTGGTGACATACCATCACGCAAGTATTCGTCGTGCGATGGTAAGAAATCGGGGCGGCCCCATTCTGAGCCACCACATGGACATCAAAATTAATGAGCCGCTCTCCGGTGACACTCGGGGAACTTGCGCCCATGCCATGAGCCGTGTGGCATACCGAACAGCTGAAGCCGAACTGGGATACGTGCAAGTTGTGCTGCGTGAAGCTCGAATTCGATAGGATCTGCGTCAGGTCATGACATTTCGCGCACATGGCATATGGCCCGCTCACTGTTGTGTCGGGATTGGGAAAAAGGTTTGTGACCACACCGCCCGGCTCCGCGGCCTGACTAAACTGATAATTGCGCTCCAGAATGTGCGAGTTGACCGAGCCGTGGGGTCCGTTTGGCCCGGCACCACCGAACTCGCGATTGTCGTCGCTGTTATGGCAATCGGTGCAGAAGATGTAAGTCCCCGCTCCCAACGACCGCGAAGACGCGATCCCATTCAGATTCAGCATGTTTAGAAGGAGGCTGGGCTGGAGCAAAGGACTGGTTCGAGGGTGAATCACAGGATGGCTCGACGTCGCCGTCACAGCGAATTGAGGAATGATGTTCAGCGGATCTGACGCCGATACCTCTCGCCTCGGTGCATACCCGTACATGATCAACCGCTGCTTGCCCGTGCTGGTGCCGTGACAACGTAAACAAGTCTCATACTGATTGATCGCTGGCGTAAGAACGGTGACCCCATCGACTGCGCTGATCCCACCCATGCCGCCCTGCGACGGACGCATAGTGGGAGGCGTAGTGAACTGGGCGGTTTGTTTGGAAGCGTGAGCGTTATGACAATCGACGCAAGTTGCATGACGGTTGTGGTTCAAAAGCGTCGGTTCGGCTGCATCGTGAAAGTTAACCCCGGACGGCAAAGGATGGCTGGTCTTTGCCACCTCCGCCATGATGTTCAGAGGCACAGGGTACAGGTATGTGCCCCCGTTGTGACACGTGACGCAATTCTGCGTCACCGGATCGGTCCCGGTCGCCGCAGGTGTGGCCGGGCGTAGGAGTCGTGCCGGCGCGACCGAATCATGGGACATATGGCAGGAAGTGCAGGCATTCACTCCGACCGTAGGATACGAACCAATGTGACCATCCGCCGACACTTGGTTGGTCGCGGTCTGATGAATGCTTCCCGTAAAACCTGCCAGTGGATTGATCTGACCTTGCACCACCCGGTTCGGATCGTGACAGGCCAGACACATCTGCCCGTTTGAGCTGTCGCGGACCAGAAAATTCTGCGCGATCTTGTCGATTCCTTGCACGTGGGGCGAGTGACAACTGGTGCATTCGATATTGCCGTTCACAAGTTTCACAGCACGGATGGGATCGGCGGTCATGCCCTTCGAAACCAGCGACGCTACAAGGTTGGGCGCGTCCTTCATTGGAGTCACCAGACTGAAGGGGTGCGAACCGATCAGGGTTGTCCCAAAGGAATCGATGCTGTTTAGCGCGCCGGTCGTAGGAATCGTGCCATACACATAGGAGGACCCCACCCCCACAGTGCCATCGTGACAGCTCAAGCAAAGACTGCTCGTCATTCCGAGCGTTGGCTGTGTCTTGCCCTGTTCGACGTAGGTCGTGCTGGTGTAGGGTGTGTAGGTAGATTTCGACAGCTTCTGGTTCCAGAGCGGCGACGCGCCTCCCAATCCGCTGTGAGGGGCGTGACAGAAGGTGCAACCGAGACTGCCTTGTGCAGAAACGGACGATCCGCTCCCCGCCGTCAGGTTATGCATGCCTAACGCATCGGTGGACACCTGCGCGCCGGCGAAATCATGCGCCAGCATCATTGTCAGTATCATCATGGCGGCCAACGGCAGGACTTGCCTCACTGCGTCCTCCCCTTCGTCGACGGTGCGATGCCGTAGTAATGAAATACCTCGACGCGCCGGTTAAAGGAATCCACCACGTAGATGCGATCCTGCTTGTCAATCTCCAATCCCGTCGGGAGTTGAAACTGGCCCAAGCCTGTTCCTCTTTCGCCGAAATAATAGAGCAAACGTCCCTGCTGATCGAAGACCTGCACCATGCTCCACTGTCCGTCGACCACGTAGAGATGACCCTCGGAATCGAATCCAATCCCTTTCGGTCGGAAAATCCAACCCGCTCCGTCTCCGACCTTGCCGATTGCATAGCGGAACGTGCCCGAACGGTCCAGGATCTGTACCCGAAAATTCATGGCGTCCACAACGACCAGATCCGAGCCGTTTAGACGCAGTTCTGTGGGGTAATTAAACTCGCCGTCCCCGGTTCCGGTCTTTCCTATCACCTGGAGAACGGTACCTTGCATATCCATCATGAATATTTTGTTGCGTAACGTGTCGGTGACGTAAATTCGTTGGGCGGCAGAGTCCACTGCGATTCCGGTTGGACGTTTGAAATATCCCTCGCCACCTTTCAGGCTGCCGATGGCGCGGCGGTACTTTCCGTTAGCATCGAATACGAACACTTTGCCGGTCTGAGAATCGGTTACGTAAATATTGTCTTGCGCATCGACCGCCACGCACTGCGGGGTGACCATTCGATCCTTGCCGGTGTCACGGCGTGAAATGAACTTGTATTTCTGCTGAGCGAAATCGAAGATGTGAACTCCAGCGGCGGCAACGTCGGTCACGATGATGCGTCCGTGGGAATCGGTGGCTACGCTGTAGGGGCTTACCAAGTAGTGAAAATCCGGCTCGCCCGCGATCACGTCGACTACGCGAGTCCAGAAGCTGCGCTTGGGTTTTACCTCGCGCTCCAAACTGAAGGTCCGCTCAAAAGAGAGTTTGCGGCCGCCATCCAACAGCAAATCGGGGACCGATGGCGCGTCCATGGTTTCCTTAGAGCGCTTCGCAGCCACGGCGGGGGTGGCCAGCAACACGGCCAGACCTACGATTGCCACTCCAGCAACGTCCAATCGCCTACAAAAGCCTCTTGCGCGAAACACTGATTTAAGCCACCCGGTTAGAAGAAGTCGAACCATCTGGTTATTCCACCATAAAACGACGTGGTGTTCACGGGCGCGCCGATTGCACTGATGCCTTGTGAGAATCGCAAGTATCCTGCCTGCAGCCCGATCTTTCTAAGATGGTACTGCATTTGAGCGGTGAAAACCTCCGTGTCGTTATGTGAGGCCAGGGTGGAGAGAGTATTGCTGATCGAGCGGCTGAAATTCCCTCCGATTGAGAGCCGTTTCATCGGCACCACCGAGATGCCGCCACCGTAGTTAGAACCGTTGAACAAAATGAAATTTGTCAGACCTGGGGTCGGCGTTGGCGTGATCAATCCGCCAGCGCCCAGCAGTGAAATTCCGCGAGCTTGAGAAAAAGTTGCGTTGACGGAAAACCTCGGCATGCTCAAAGAAGAGGTATAACTCACGTTGCGAGTGCTGTCACCCGGGTCGTTTGTCAAACCGCTATGGCTTCCACTGAAACCCGCCATCCACTGCACGTGCTCCGACAAGTGGCGGGACGCGGCTCCGCTGTAGCTGTAGTAGGACGTTGTATATGTAATCAGAAAGGTCTGGACGTTCTGCGCGTAGCTGAACTGGCCCGACGTTGTCCATCTTCCAAAGCGGCGAAAATAGTTTACGTATCCGGCGAACCCCAATGCATTGTTGCCTAGGCCGGTTGAACTGTCGATGACCGAAGCGGAAAAGGTGAACATGTCGAGGATTCTTTTGTTGTAAGTCACCGTGCCGCTCAGATAGGTGCCGGAGTAGCTTTGGCCGAGATAGAACTGATCGTAGTATGTGGCTTGCGCCGAGCCCGATAGGTCGTTCGTAAAGCTATAGCCGATTCCCCCTCCTACGGTAAAGGAGTGGGATCCCGTTCCCAGATTCACTCCCACGGGCACCGCCCCGCCATTGGCGATACTCTGCGCCACATAGCCACTCAGGTCGCCAGTGTAGTTCTGGCTAACACTCCAGCTCATCTTTGCAGTGGGATGAAAAATGGCAGTAGCAGATTCGATGCTGTCGGTGTAGTTGGACGAATTTGCCGAGGTCCCAGGCTGCCCCAGGTCCGAAGTATAATCGCTGCTGAAGGAGGATCGGGTGTAGTTGATGCCGAGGGACCCGTTCATCGGTAGGCGGTGCTGCCCTCCGAAATCGAAACTGTGTCCGGAAGAATCCTCGCGGTTGTCCCCGCTGCCCGCCAGAAATCCAGGAAATTCCGAGTTGAAACTCTGGTGCACAAAGCCGGCGTTGAGCAGCCATCCCGCAATATTGTAGTTTGAGCGTATGTTGAGCATTCGCTGGCTGGAATCGGTCTGCTGGTCGGTACCATAGAGCGTGCCATGGCCATCTCCTTGGGAGTAGCCAACCGACAGAGTCGGCAAGCCAGGAAGCAGTGCAGCCCAGTTGATCCCGAAGCCTTGTCCTTTGCCGTAGGTTGTAAAGTTTGGCTGCCCGGCGAAACCTAATGTACTGGTACTGTCGGCGTCGTAGTGGTAACTCACCGAACCGGGGAAACGGCTGCCCGAGAAGAAATTCGCTGTGCCATCCACTCCCTTAGCCCCGGTGAGGGATTGATAATCGGAATCAGCCCGCGACTGGTTATAGTACGGGGTCGCACTGAACGAAAGGAAATTAGGGTTGTAGTAGTACCCGTTTACGTTGCCGTTGAACCCGAACGTCAAGCCATGGTCGGACGGGATGGCATTCCCGTAATCTCCCGAGTACCCGAAAGAAGCTAAACCACCGGCACTGAGCTTCGTGTTTTCGCCCAACCCAAGCTGCGCCCGAGCCAGTTGCGCCATCATCGAAGTTAGAACCAAAAGGGCTATCGCGATGATGCGGTTTGCGACCTTCATCAGACTGCTACCCTTCCCGTCAGAGGTTCAGAACCCGGAATCACTTAGCCTCCAAAGTGCACAAGGATTGCCAAAATTCGCGAGTGGGAAGGACTAAAACAGACGGGAAACAAAGGGGTTACTGTGGCTGATGGTGGTTCCAGAACGCATGCGATTAGCGATTGTGCGGCATATCACGCGTGCAGCGTGTTTAAAGACTCATTAGGGAGACGAAGCGGAGGGCTAAAGCCCTATTCAGGTGTTGGCTCCGAGCGGGACAGCCGGGCGGCAGTATCCACATCAGGAGTCAGCCGACTTCCTCAACCTTGGCTTTGACGCGCAGCTGCTTCGCGAAGTTAGACCGCAGCCTCTCGTACTTTTCTTTCTGCAACTCTACCTTAAGATCGACTTCCACTTCCTCTAAGGTCATTTTCCGAGCGACATTGTGTGTACTTAGACGGAGGATGGTGTAAGCCGACTCGATCTGAATCAATCCTGTGATCTGTCCAGGTTGCAAAGCAAGCAAGGCCTTGATGACATTCGGCGGCAACTTGTCGCTCGGCACGATCTTGTGATCGCCCAGGTTCACCCGGAAATCATCGTCCGAGATCTTCTCGGCCAGCACGCCGAAGTCTTCATAGCTCTTGGTTGCCTGGGCCTGACGCAACGCATCCTCGGCCCTTTTCCGCGCTTCTTTGGCCTGTTCCGTAGTCGGTTTGAGCGGCGGCATCACGGAAATACTCTGGAAGCTGAAGGATTCCGGCTGCTGAAAGCGCGCTGGATGCTTGTCGTAATACGCCTTCAACTCTGCCCGCGACACGGCAGACTTGTTTTCTACGTCGGTCTTCAAAACTTGCTCGATCAGCAGGGAACGCTTCGTCCGCTGGCGGAGCTGCTGCTCCGAGCCGCGCATTTCACTCTGCATGTATTCCTGGTATTGTTCGGGACTGGTGAACTGTTGGCGAAACTCCGCCACGGAGCGATTGAGTTTTTCCGTGGAGACGGTCATTTTGCGCCGAACTGCTTCCTGATACACCAGCTCTTCGAAAATGATCATTTCCAGCGCACCCTGGCGGATGGACGCCTCTTGTGCCTTGGGGAATCCATTGTGCTGCTTGGCATAGGGAAAGATGGCAAACATTTCGCGCAGCAAGTCGCGATCGGTGAGCACGGTTCCATTCACGCGCGCTACGGGTTTGTCGCTCACCTGCAGCGGAGACCCCTGCGAGGACGACTGAGGAGGAGTGGTCTTCGCAATGGCGACCGCCGTCGGGGCGTGGGAGGCCACTTGGGCTGAAGCCACCGAGACCAAGGCGACTGAGAATAACAGCGCCAGAAGCAATGCGCAGATTGGGGGTTGGTACTTCATAATTCCTCGCTCGCTGATTCTTTGAGAACTGAATCCGAAAAAAAGGGGAGAGAATTTCTCTCCCCCCGTTTATACCACGGCGATATTAGTTCAGGTTCGTCTTGATGCCGAAGGTGTTGTTAGATTCGTTCGCCTCACCAAAGTGGCACTGACGGCAGAACTGCACAGTGGACGGCGCGGTTTTTCCCGTGGCGTCTTGCACTGCGTTCGGGTTGTATGGGGCGTTCACGAAGAACAAGGTGTTGTAGAACCCTGAGGAAGCGCCACCAATCGGGCTGGCGGAGCTCGCCGTGTAGATGGTCATCACATGCTGGTTATGGCAGGTGGTGCAAGCTACGTAGGGCTTATTTGCGGTGTTGACGCCAAAGGGGCTTCCGTGCGCGCCAGGGGCCAGTTCCGGATAGCCGTAGTTGGCTACGAACGCGGCATAGGGCGAACCGGGAGTTAGTATAAATGCGTTGGCACCGTTCCAGACCAAGCCGTTGGCCGTGGTGCTGATCAAGGCATTCACGCCCACCGGGTGATCGTTGTTGTAATTGCCAGCTGTCGTGCCGTCATTGCCGAGCAGGGTCGGAATATGGGCACCGCCGTATGCGCTGTTGGTCAGGAGGCCGATTCTTTGTTCATAAGAGTAATTGGTCATCATGTTGGTCGCCGTGACTTGGCCATCATGGCAGCTCAGGCAAAGCATGATGCCGCTAACTTCTGTGCCGCCGGCGGTGAGGCTGCCGGGCAGGACTTCAACGTATCTTCCGCTGTCGCCAAATGCCAACGTATGGCCATACAGTGGGCTGGCGTCCTGTCCCCACAATGCATAGTTACCGGTATCGTTCCCAGTGGTCTGTGCGTGACCGGAGCCCCACGAGCCGCTATGCGGAGAGTGGCAGCCGGCGCAGCCTCGGCCCTGGTTGGCGTGCGCACCCAAGACGTCGACCGTGGACGACGCATTTTGGGCCAGCATCAACCCCGAAACTGCGAGAATGAAAATAATTACTAACATCGCTCGTTTCATAAAATTGAAAACCTCCATGATTTCTGCAATTTTCAAATTCTCAGAGGCTTAGGCCTTGGGTCGCGCTAAGTGCCTCAGCACTTTTTGCAGCCGCCCCTCGGACTTTGGTAATGCACTTGGGTATCCGAAATAAAACATCGGGCGTCGCCGCGAGGAGTTTAGACTAAGTCGCGTGTTTTCATAGATATTACGGCTCCGATGTGGTTCGCGTCGAAATTGCAGGCGGTGTGGTAGTGGGGGAAATGAACCAATTAGACAAGCCATGTGGTGAAATCCCCCACCTCGGAGATTACTGAAACGCTGGGCGCGTAGCACGTAAGAGCAGGTGTTGCAAAACGCAGCAGTTCGGTACGGGGCAAGAAACATCAGGAGGATGGACCTCCTTGTGACTGCGCCTCAGTCTCTCCATTAGCGGCTTGGTGGAACAGTGCTAGCCGGGGCAGCTGGGGCCGCAGCCGGCGTCGCGTCCTTCTGTGATATTCCCAGTTTTTGTGCGCGTTGCGCCTCGCGATCTTTTTGCATCTGCGCCGCCTCAGCGTCGGTGATGTAGCGGAACTGCTGCACCCGGCCGGGATAGATCTCCGAGGTGAAGATACGGTTGTTTTTGTCGGAAGTGATATTCACCAGTCCCTGGAACTGGCCGGGGAGCAGTCCGTGGCCACCAAATGCGATGAGTAAGTGCCATTCCTGGTTGAATACCTGGATGTGATCGGTCATGCCATCGGCGACCCAGATGTGGCCGTCGCTATCAATGGCGATACCCTTGGGCCGACCGAAGTAACCCGGGCCATCGCCGTTCTTTCCATAGGTGCGGATGAACTTGCCGTCGGCATCGAAGATCTCGATGCGGTCGTTGAGGGTATCGCAGACGTAGAGATTGCCATCCTGATCGACAGCCAGACCGGTTGGTTTGGAGAAATCTCCCGGAGTGGTGAGTTCGTGTTTGTGACCCGTCGTGCCGATCTTGCGCAGCAGTTTTAGCGAGTCTGCGTCGTAAACCAGCACTTGATCGAGTGCGACATCGGATACGTAGAGCAGGCGGTTCTCACGATCGATGGCCATCGAGCCCGGACTCACCATTCCGTCGGTGATCACGTCTTCGGCCTTGTGCTCAGCGTTGAATACCACCACGTGCCGCAAAGCTGGATCGGAAACAAAGAGACGATCCCCGTCGTCCATAGCCAGGCCGATAATGCGTGCGAAGTGCGCGTGAATTCTGTTACTGATCATGGAAAGCTCGCGGGTTTCAGTATTGAAGATGAAGACGGCTCCGACCTTGGAATCGGCCACATACAAGCTGCCTTTGGAATCGACGGCGATGCCGTAGGGTTCGTCGAGCTGGTAGAGAACCTTCGTGCTTTCCGATTGGGGCTGCGTGCCCGCGAGGCGGTCCATCCACTTCGCTTTCTTGGTGCTGTTCTCAGACTGGACCTGGGAGAGCTTCTCGGCCGCATAAAACGCTTGGTACTTGATGCGCGGAAGGGCCGGCGGATTTGGAAAGACGATGTTGGAATAATCGGGGGGCCCGACGGTCGGTGCTGGTGGCGCGTCCGCATGGTTTTTCTTTTTCTTGTCAGCGACCGCGGTGCTGGGCGCAAGCAGTGCCAGACTGAGCATAAAGGTCAGCATAAGAAACGACGCGAAACGGCCCTTCCGACTGCGAATCAAACTTGCCTTGACTTCAGACATGGTATCTATTCTCCTCATCTTCGCTGTCGTTCTCCTGAACTACTATTTCGTCAGATCCTTATGACAGGAGGCGCAGAATTGAGCGTTGTTGACCTGGTCTCTTACTAGAAGGTCGGGCTGCGCCGACGCATGTGGCTGGTGACACGAGAGGCAGCTGAGCTGAGTCTTCACCTTCGTGACGTCGGTCGGATCAACCACGTTAGCCACGGGGTGGCCTTCCACGGGATGACCGCGTCCATACTTCAAGGGCAGCACCACCACCTTGTTTTTCTTAAAGTAGTCCTCGGGAAGCTTCACGCTGCCGTTGAAGATCGTGATCGTGTGTTCAGCCTCGAGTTTTTTCGGTTCGGGAGCCTCGGGCCCGTGGCACTCCAGGCATAGTTCATCCACTTTCTTGGTACGCAGCAGATGTTCGTTTTCGCCGCCGTGAGCTTCATGGCAGATCGCGCATGCCTGTCCAAAAGCCGGTTGATGGAGATGCGCCTTCTTGAACTGGTCGGCCTGGTCGCTATGGCAAGCCAGACAGGCGCTCACCGGATCCGGTTGCAGGAAACCGGGCGTCTTTCCCGCATGCGGGTTGTGGCACGCCACGCACTCGCCCTCAGCTCCGGGATGCTGCACCTTAGCCTTGTCGATATGCTCCGCCTGATCGCTGTGGCAGGTGACGCAGAGCGCCCGCGTGTCGCTATTGGTCAGGACAACTTTGCCGTCCTTCGCCGGCGAGTGGCAAGTGTCACAGCTCTTGTCGGCAAAGGGCGGATGAGTAAATTTCTGCAGCAGCTTCGGCTGCGCCGACTGATGCGGATCGTGGCACTGCGTGCACGTAGCTGTGCCAAACGGCTGCCCCTGATGAGCCTTGATGAGCGCTTCGTCCTTGACGTCGTGGCAGTCGATGCAGAGCGCGGGAACGGCTTTCGTCAGGTGATAGTCGAATTCCTGCTTCCCCTTTTCGCCAACCTTGTGGGTCGTGTGGCAAGTGTCGCATCCCATGTCGAGCGCGGCATGGCGGCTGCCTTTCTCCGGAACGTTCACACCCTGGTTATGACAATCCAGGCAGAGATTCGTTCCTTTGTCTCCCGCCGTCGGTTTCAACAATTGATTCTTGTTGTTGGAAACATGCGGGTCGTGACATTTAATGCAGTCGCGTACCGCGGGCGGATGTACGGTCCCTTTCAGCGTCGCCGCATCTTTCTCAGCGTGGCAGGTGAGGCAGAGCGACTGCGGAGTAGTGGTGATGAGCTTTACACGGGTGACTTCTTTATTGACCCGGATTTCATGGCAGCTGGTGCAACCCATGGCGATCGCCGAATGCACTGACTTGCCCTTGGTCTTGTCTTCATGGCAGGCGAGGCACGTAGAGGAGTCCGCCTTAGGATCGAGCGGAACCGGATGCTGCACCGCCGAGGCCCGACTGGCAAACATGAGGACTAAGAGGAAACATCCCAGAACGTTGAGCGTGCAACGCAGGCTCGCACTCGATTTAAGAGATTCCAGCGCCACTCCGGCCTACCTCCGTAACAGACTTTTGCACGAATCTCGCCTTTATACTCCGCGCCTGTGGATTACTGAAGGCCTTTGTAAAGGCTTGCAAAGAAATAAGATGGCCGCTTGGTCGCTGTCATCAAGGGAATCGAGTTGTTTAGAAACTCATCACCGTCGCGGATTCTCCCACACTCCGATGGTCAAATGACGCAAGTAATCGTGATGGTGAACCAGCCACCTTGGGGTCGCAGTTCTCGATTCTGCGCGAAATTCCCGCAGAACTCTAAATCCGTTGTGTGATATGCCTCACATTTCGCTTGTGTCCGTCGTCGTCCCAATTGTGCATCCTCCACCGTTTCAGGCACTTCGGTCCATCGCCGCCGATGGTGGGAAACGTGCTTTCTCTAGCCTGCGAAGGGGGGGAATATGGCTGGAGATTGGCGCACAATCCCGCACCGAATCTGGCGCACCGCTGCTTCCATCCAGACCGGGGTGGTGCTTTTGATCCTCGTCGTGATCCTGGCGGCGGTCGGAACCATCGTGCTTCAGCGGCCCGTCACCGAGCCGGACGAGATGCAGCGCGCCTACTCCCCTCAGGCCCTCAGAATCCTGGACAAGGTCGGATTGACCGACGTGTTTCACTCCTGGTGGTTTCTTGGGTTGGTCCTGTTGGTCAGCATCAGCATCGTAGCGGCCTCCATCGATCGTTTTCCCAACTCCTGGCGTTTCTTCTCGCGTCCCTATAAATATCCCGATGAAGGCTTCCGCCGCGCCTCCCATCCCCAGAAACTGCTGTCGGCCGCGGACGAAGAATCAGGATTAGTGGCCGCCGAGCGTGCGCTGCATTCGCTGGGATACAGACCGGAACGCGTGGTTCACGAGAACAACTTCTCCATTTTTGCCGAACGCAGCCGAATCTCAGAGCTGGCGGTCTACATCGTTCATGCCAGCCTTTTGCTCATTTTCTTCGGCACGGTAGTGGACGGCATCTGGGGCTGGCGCGGGACGCTGAATCTGAATGAGGGACAGACCTCCAACATTATCGAATTGCGCGATGGCACGACTCGCACTCTTCCATTTGCGATTCGTTGCGATGCCGCCGGACAAGAAAACTATAACGACGGTACCCCGAAAAAGTGGTGGTCCAAGTTGGCCGTGGTCAGGGACGGACAGGATGTGCACACGAAAGAAATTGTCGTGAACGACCCGCTTTTCTACAGCGGTGTCCGCTTCTATCAATCCAGCTACGGCCCCAATGGCAAGGTCGATAAGCTCATGCTGGTCGCGACTCCCAGCAAAGGCTCCGGCGAGAAGCGGGAACTCGGATTGGCCGTGAATGAGACCGTTTCCCTCGACGCCGACACGACGGTTCGTTTCGCCGAATTTTTCCCCGACTATGCGGTGCAAGATGGCCATGTTTACCGGAAGTCAAACGATCTGGAAAATCCCGCGGCCCACCTGGTCGTGACCTCGAAGAGCTCCGGGAAAGAGTTCGACGTCTGGTTCCCAGAGATCGAAGGGATCGCCGACAACTCCGGGGCGCCTTATCTGCTGGAGGCCACCGATTTGAAGATGGGCCACTTTACCGGCCTGCAGGTGTCGCACGAGCCCGGGCAGTGGGGAGTTTGGGCGGGAGTCGTGCTGATGGTCGTCGGACTCGCGTTCGTTTTTTACGTAGTCCATGTGCGCATTTGGGTGGTACCAGTTCTTGATCTCCAAACCGGCAAGCACTGGCTGTGGATCGGGGGCAGTGTGAACCGCAACCGCGATGCTTTTGAGGAGCGCTTCGAAACTCTGGTCGCAAAGGTGACGGAAGAACTGAGAACCATCCCCAGCGCCTCTCGGAGCGAGAGGGTCGCTGTTGTCGCCGGCAACTGAACCGGCTCATCGGAGGATGTAAATGGCACGCGCAAAAGCAGAACCGCAGCAAACGGCAACCGGCATGACCTTGATTGTGATGGTCGGGCTGGCGATTGTGTTCCTGCTGTTCATGGCATTTCTGAACGTGGTCAAAAGCGGCAATGTACTGAACGAGACAAATTTGCTGTTCGCTGCTCTGATTTTTTACGCCGGTGCGGGGGCGTTGTACCTGGGATTCGGCGTTACCGGCACTGAGTCTTACGTGAAGTTCGCATCGCTCGCCACGTCACTCGGATTGGTTGCGAACACAGCAGCCATCGCCCATCGCTGGTATGAAGCCGGACATCCGCCGTTCTCCAGCGTCTACGAAATGCTGCTCAGCTTCGTCTGGACATTGGCTGTGCTCACGCTGGTGGTGGAAAAAAAATACGGCGTCAAAGTCATCGGCACGGTCACCATGCCGGTAGCAATTGTGGGCGTCGTGCTGATGCAACTATTGCGAACCGAAGTGCACCCGCTGGTTCCAGCCCTCCAGTCGACCTGGTTGCATGTGCATGTCACGCTCGCCATGCTCGCCTACGCCGCTTGCGCACTAAGTTTCGCATTGGCCGCGATGTTCCTGATCCAGGACAAGATGAAGACCGAGACCTTCCTCGCCATAACCAGTTCCAGCACGCTCGCCATTTACGCGAGCATCGTTCTCACCCGCTTCGAGAAGTGGGGCGGTCTAAGCCTGGTGGCCTGGAATCCGGAGTCGAAGTCAGAAGTATTTCTTTCCAAGGGCGTGCGGTTGTTTGTCGATGTCCCCGATCTTGGCTGGCTCATGACGCTGGCGCTTCTGGTGGTCGCGTCTCCATTAATCTGTTACGGGCTGGCGCGCTGGAAAAAGAACGATAGTTTCCTTACGCTCGCTAATCGAGCTGTATTCCTCAGCATTCTGCTTCAAGTGATGGCGCTTTGCATGTTTCTGATGCGCGCCCACGACGGCCGCTTTGCTTCACTCGACGCAGAAGGGTTGTTTCCCACCAGCCTCGCGGCCAGTCCATTCATCCTGTCAGGTCTGGTCGGTGGAGTATTCATCTCGCTGCTCTATCTGTTGTTACTTTGGCGGCGTCCGGACCTGGAGCGCTTGCTGCCCAGTTCCGACAACCTCGACCGCATCACTTACAAAACCATCTCTCTAGCCTTCCCCCTATTAACTCTCATGATCGCATCCGGCGCGTACTGGGCGAACCAGACCTGGGGCTCCTACTGGAGTTGGGATCCGAAAGAAACCTGGGCGGCAATCACGTGGCTCGTGTACGCAGGCTATTTGCACATGCGCATCACCCGCGGATGGCGTGGCCGGCGTGCCGCGTACTTCGCGATTCTCGGCTTCGTCGTAGTGATGTTCACTTTCTTCGGCGTCACCTACCTGCTTCCAGGACTTCACTCCTATGCCTAGCCAACCAGGGTTCTCGGCCAAATCAATGGTCGCTGCGGCCGAGACAACCGTGACACCCGCCCTCGCTCCAGGCGGTTCGACTAGCGGCGCGTCGGATGTGTCCGCGTCTTCGTCGCAGAGTGAGGAACTCCGGTCAAGATCTGTTCGTATGAATTGGCAGCTCAAAGCAATCTTGCCGGTGGGATTCGTGCTCCTCGCAGGACTCATCCTCTTCACTCTCGCAACCGTATCCTTGCGCGACCCGGACCGGCACGTCGTTCTGATCGTTGCCGGCGCCGGAGCGGTCGCGATCTGTGCCGTCTCCATGTTCATGCTGGCCTATTTGGTTCAACGGCCCATGGTGGAATTGCAGGAGAAAATCGGCCAGGTGAGTGACGGCAACCTGGACGTATCCGTCAGCTTTTCCCGGCGCAACGACGAGATCGGAGACCTGGGACGCAAATTCAACTACATGATGCAGCAGTTGCGGGAAAGCCGCGAGGAGATTGAGCGGCTCCATCGCACCCAAATGTCACGCGCCGAGCATCTCGCAACCCTCGGCGAACTGGCCACAGGTTTGGCCCACGAGATTCGCAATCCTCTCGCGGGCATTGCCGGAGTCATCGAAATTGTCAGTCGCGATCTGCCTTCCACCAGCCCGGCGCGGGCAGTCATTAAAGATGTTCGCCTGGAAATTGTGCAGATCAATCGCATTGTCACCGATCTTCTGGAAACCGCGCGGCCGCACCCGCCGCAGATTCGCCTGAGTAATCTCAATACGACGGTAGAACACGCCGTTATGCTGGCGCGCCAGCAGGTCCTCTCCAAACCGATCAAGATCGAACTGCAGAAGGCAGCTGACCTGCCTGAGGTCGAGCACGACAGCGATCAGATTCACCAGGTGCTTCTGAATTTGCTGCTGAATGCCGTGCAGGCCGTGAGTGGCGCCGGCAACGTGAACGTCGAGATCGGTTCGCAAGATGGCTACGCTACTGTGGCTGTCAGTGACACCGGTCGCGGCATCTCTCCTCAGCACTTCTCCAACATTTTCCGGCCGTTCTACACCACCAAAGGCAATGGTACGGGCCTGGGCCTTTCTCTGGCGCGGCGCATCGTGGAAGAGCACCATGGCCGCATCGATGTGCATAGCGTCGTCGGGAAGGGAAGCAAGTTCACCATGCTGCTGCCATTCCACACACCCGCCGCTCAAATGCCGCGTTTGTAGGTTCTTGCTTCCGGGCAATTGCAATGCCGAAAAGCTGCCTACAGCCCGAAGGAAGCCCTAGCTCGCCCACTACACTCTTTGCCCCGATTGCTAGACCGCAAACCGCTTGGCTGGATAGAGCTGGGTGACCAGCCAACACTGAGTTCATGGCGTGGTACGATCCCCTATGAAGCAAGTTGGCGCTCTAATGCGAACCTTTAGCGCGACCCTGCTGGTCTTGCTAGTCCTCCCGTCGTGCAACTCGCTCAATCCTGCGTGCGGTAGCGCTCGGCCGGCTCCAACCATTGCATCTCTTTCTGTCAGCACGATTACGCTTGCTGAAGTGCAGGGAGAGGGCTTTGTTCTGACCGTGAATGGTAGTCACTTTGTTTCGGCCACAGTCGGGGTGATAAACGGGACGACACTTGCCACCTTGGTCACAAGCAGTACGCAGTTGCGGGTCACCGTCACAGCTGCACTGATCTCCGCTCCTGGAACAGCAAGTGTGACGGTCAACACTCCGAGCGGGAACTCGGGCGATTTGGGCTGTACGAGCGGTGGGACCAGTAGCGCCCTAGTCTTGACGATTACTAACGGATAAGAACCGCGCAGCCGCGCTATGCCGACCCAAACGAGACCTGCCCCGGATAGATCGCGCTTCCAGGTTCAAACAATTACGAAACAGGCGCTGTTAGCAGCAGGACAGTTGCTCGTAGCAGGAGTCGTGACAATCGTGTGGCAGACGATCGCCAACGCCTTGGGATGGACCGAATCCCGGCAGTTTCCATTAGCCCCGGCGGGCCCTCAGATTCTCAATGCGTGCATCATCGCCGCGCTTGGCTTTTGTTCAGCATTGTTGGTAGCCAGACTACTCCCCACTTCTGCCGGTGCTGGTCTTTGGGTGTGGTTACCGCCAACGGCCCTCTTGGTTCTACTCATAGGGTGGGACTTTTTTGGCCGCCACCTGGATTGGCGATGGATCTCCGCTTGGTACTTTTGGAACTACCCATATCAGAAGGTTGGCCCTATCGGACGAGATCTGTTCACTTATCCGACTCTCTCAGCGATCGCCTATTCTCTTGGGGTTCTGGCGCGTGTTTTGCAAAGCCGGAAGGTCAGCGACAGCTGAAGTACTTAAGAATTGTCAACCAGGGAGCCAGCAGGATTTGCAGAAATGGACAGTCCCGAGTGGAGCGCGGACCAGCCGGAAGCAATCCAAGAAGAAGCGAATGTGCCTACTCAGAAAGTGAAGTGGGCTGTTTCCGGTCGAGCGAAGGATTCTCGCAGGCCACTCCGACTTGCGGAGCTTCTCCCCGCCTAATTTTGCTCCCATTCGGCGGCATCCCTAACAGCCCAGGTTCTAGGAGCAATGCTAGCGGTGTACCGTCGGGTTCGAAAGTGCCGGAGGTAACTCCTGCCGCTCTGCGCGGCAGACGGCAGATCACTCGGCCTAAGTCCGACAAACCTGTGCACTGAGAAGCGCCAAAGCAAGCCGCCTGCCTTTCGTAGTAAATTAAAACACGCATGCCTGCTGAGAAGATCATGGTCGTGGATGACGAGCGCCTGGTGCGCTGGTCGCTTCGCCAGAAGTGTGAGGAGTGGGGCTACCGTGTGATCGAGGCCGATTCAGGAGAACCCGCGCTGAAACTCGCGCAGCACGAATCGCCTGATCTCGTCCTGCTCGACGTCCGCATGCCGGACCTCAGCGGCATCGAAGTGCTCGACCAACTCAAGAAAAATGGTGACGCTCGCGCCGTCATCATGATCACCGCCGATCCGCAACTCGATGACGTCAAGGCCGCGCTCAAGCTCGGGGCTTACGATTTCGTAGGCAAGCCTGTCGATTTCGATGAACTGCACGTTACCATCAAGAACGCCCTGGAAGCCACCAGTCTCCGCACCGAAGTCCAGACCCTGCGCGGCGAGGTGCGACGCAGTTCCGGTTACAGTAGCGTGATCGGTGTTTCGTCGAAGATGACGGAGCTTCTGAACTTCGTCAGAAAGGTCGCGGCCAGCGAAGCCACCACCATTCTGATTCAAGGCGAAAGCGGCACCGGTAAAGACCTCATCGCAAAAGCCATTCACTACGAAAGTTCCCGACAGGAGAAGCCCTTTATTGCCATCAACTGCTCGGCCATTCCTGAGACTCTGATGGAAGCCGAACTCTTTGGCCACGAAAAAGGCGCGTTCACCGACGCGAAACAGATGAAAAAAGGCCTGTTCGAGGCGGCCGATGGGGGCACATTGTTCCTCGATGAAATCGGCGAACTCTCTCCGCTGCTGCAAGCCAAACTGCTTCGCGTACTGGAGGATCAGGTTATCCGCCGCGTAGGAGGTGTCCGCGATATGCAGGTGGATGTCCGCGTAATCGCCGCTTCCAACCGCGATCTCGAGAAAGCTGTGCGGGAAGGCCAATTCCGCCAGGATCTCTATTACCGTCTGGCCATCATCGCAATCTTCATCCCCCCACTGCGCGATCGAAAGGAAGACATCATGCCGTTAGTCGACTTCTTCATCGACCGCTACAACCACAGATTTAAGAAGTCGATTCGCGGCATCACCGAGGAGACCCGGCGTCTTATCCTCAGTCATAACTGGCCCGGCAACGTTCGTGAACTAAAGAACACCATCGAGCGCGGCATGATCCTGGAAGAGGAACCGCTCCTGCGCCCGTTGTACCTTCCGTTTTCCGTCGGCGAATCCGGAGGCCGCACCGTCTTCGAACGAACATCGCCTGCCGACGGCGGACAGACCTTAGCCAACGGCCGCATGCTGCCCCGCCTTTACATCCCGGAAGGTGGAACCTCGCTGGAAGAAGTGGAGCACGCCATGGTCGAGCTCGCCATGCGCCAATCCAACGGCAACCAAACCCACGCCGCCAAACTGCTCGATATCAGCCGTGACGCCTTGCGCTATAAGCTGAAGAAATTCGGCCTGATTCGGGGCGATGATGAAAGCTATCAGAGCGTGGCTGAGGACCAGTAGAGTTCTTCAGGATAGCGATGTCGGCCTAGACCTTGACTTTCGTCCTGAGTGCCACATCAGTCGCCGGTCTTACTGTTATCGCGGGACCATGCCTCCCACAGCACGTCAAAAGAGTCACCCTCAAACACCGATGCCAACCCGCTCCTGTCGAACAGATCCCTTATGCGCTCCTTTGGATTGGCAATCTTCAGATGGCACTTCGTCCTTCTCGCGTGTTCGTAAGCCGTAACCAGCGCTCCGAGACCGGCACTATCGACAAAGTCTACGTTCGTCAGGTCTAATACGACGCGCTCGCCCTGGGCGATCAGATCGCGCTGAGTGCTCTCCAGCGTAGCGGAGGAAGCGATTACAATCCGGCCCGTGCCCAAACGGTCGTTTCTGAGTCTTTCTTCTGCGTTTCGAGTTTCAACTCGGGAGTGCGAGTAACTGGATTGGTAGCCAATGCGGACCTCCCTAATCTTCAATTCGAAGTAACCCGAATTATTGTGGTGATCCTTTGGAAAGACCTTGATCGCCAACTCGGTCGGACTCCTTCTAACGGAATCGCAAGTGGATTCGACTTGACCGGGTCAAAGATATACCAAACCGTCCCAAAGTCAAACCTGAGTCATTCCACTCGGGTCTTGGCGCGAACCGTTACGGCGAGATCAATCCCACGCAGTTTAACCTTCCATCAAACGGCACTTTAGCAACGCTGCACGCGATGGAAGTTGGCGCTACTCCGGCAGCACTTCCCCCCGCGTTTCGACGGCGAAGGGAATGACCAGCACCCCGATCCCAAAGGCAATCGCTGTAAACGCAACTGGCTTGCCGAGAGTTCCCATGCGGCTGACCAGCGCACCCACCCCGAAGTTGACTCCCGCAGCAATGAAGCGACCAAACGATGTGGTGAACGCAAACGCTGTCGCGCGCACCGTCGTTCCGTATTGTTCCGGCAGCCAGAGACTGAAGAGGGCGAAGTTGCCGCCGAAGAACCCTAAGAAGAACAGCACCGCGATGAACGGATGAAGCCCAAGGGGCAAGTAGAATGCCCAACGAAAGCTGAGCAGGATGCAGGCCGCCATCCCTACGTAGTAGAAAGTCAGAGTTCGCTTGCGGCCCAAGCGCTCCGCTAGTGGTGGAACCGCGAGACATCCCAGGATGGTCCCCAGTGACAACAAGCCCATGCCGAATGACGACATGCGCACGGCCTCGGGCTGCGACATGCCAGCTCGTTTTGCCAGGCTGATGATTGCCGTCGGAGCGTAAACCGCGGCCGCCCACAGCCCGCAGATGGCCGAGGCCAGTAGCACGGTGTTGACCAGAGTGCGCTGCGTGTAAGGCGGACTGAAGATTCGCCGAAGTGAAGAAATTCCGCCGACCGTTTTCACCTTGGTTTTTTGCCAGCGCTCAGGTTCCCTCACGCGGAGCAGCACCATGAGGGCCACGACGACCGGCGTCAGTCCGCACCAGAACATGGCCCGCCATCCATACCGCGCCGCCACCGTGTAGTTGAGAGCCGAAGCCAGAAAAAAGCCTGCGTAATAACCGGTCTGCAGATATCCGGCGCCCATCTTGCGACGGTCTTCCGGCCACGCTTCCGCGACGTATGTGCCCGCGAGCGCCCACTCGCCGCCAATTCCAATGCCCGCCAGTAAGCGGAACAATCCCAATTGCCAAACAGTTTGCGACAAAGCGGCAGCGCCCGTGAAGATTGCGTACACGAGGATGGTCGCGGCCAGCACCCGGCTGCGCCCAAACCGGTCGGCAATCGGTCCCCAAACTAATGACAGTCCCCAGCCCACAAGAAACAGCGCGAACAGTGTCGATCCCGCGAAGCCCACATTGGCGGGGGTGGCTTTGTACCCCGACTTCGGAAGCAACTCCGTGAGTGCGGGACTGAGGACGAGCGCGTAGATCACCGAATCCATGCCATCCAGCGTCCAGCCCGCCCACGCTCCCCAGAATCCAGTGATTTGCTGGCGGGACAGCTGGGTGTGAACTTGAACTGCGGGAAGGGAGCGGTTCACCGCTGCATCGGCCATGGCGTTATCCTTGCGTCGCAGGAGGATAACACGATGTGTCAAGGCACGGTGATTGCAGTCTACTCACCGGGCGCGTTCTTAAACAGTGCCACCAACGCCGGTTTCGTAACCTTTCCCATCGCATTGCGAGGAAGAGTGGCCAGCACCAGGAGCCGCGAAGGCACTTTATGAGCCGCCAGTAACTCTTTCGACCAATCACGAAAGGCCGCGAGATCGATAGCGGTGCCATCATTCAATACCACGGCCGCCGCCACCCGCTCACCCCACTCGGGGTCGGGAACTCCGACCACGGCGCACTCGGCTACCGCGGGATGTTCGCGCAGCGCCTCCTCAATCTCCAGTGCGGACACCTTATGTCCCCCCGTCTTGAGGATGTCAATGCTCGTTCTGCCAAGGATGCGATAGACGCCGTTTTCAACGACCGCAGTATCGCCCGTTCGAAACCAGCCGTCACGAAAGGCAGTTCGTGTGGCTTCGGTCTGGCCCCAGTATTCGGAGAATACGCTCGGGCCGCGAACTTCGATCTCGCCCGGCGCTCCGTCGACAACCGGTTCACCGCTGTCTCCGACCAACTGAACCTCGACGCTGGGCAGCGGCGTGCCCACACTGCCCGGCACTCGCTTGCCGCGCAACGGATTCGACAGCGCCATGCCAATCTCCGTCATCCCGTAACGCTCGAGCAACGTGTGGCCGCTGATTTCTTTCCAGCGCTCGAGTGTACTCACCGGCAGCGCGGCTGATCCGGAAATCATCAACCGCAACCTCCTGCAGGCTTGAGTTAACTCCGCACGGCGCTCCGGAGAAGCCGCATCCCAGGCGGCGATGAGCTTCACGTAAATCGTCGGCACCGCCATGAATAAAGTTAGACGGCCACCAGCGATACAACTCCATACCACGTTCGCGTCAAATCGTGGCAGCATCTCGCAGCTTGCGCCTGACCACAAAGCACAAGACACCACATTAATGATTCCGTGCACGTGGTGCAGCGGCAGGCATAGAACGATGCGATCGCTGGCCGACCACTCCCAGGCCTCCACCAGGCTCTTGATCTGCGCCGCAATGTTGTCGTGGGTTGTGACCACTCCCTTGGGCCGGCTCGTGGTGCCGCTGGTGTAGAGAATCAGGGCGCGCCGATCGCGAGGGATCTCCGGCAACCCTGGCGCTTGGCGAGTGATCAGTCGCTCGCAGGGCAACGCGCGGATACCGCGGGCCGATGCAATGGGCGTCAGCAGGGAAGCCGCCTGAGCATCAAATACCACGGCCGATGCCCGGGTATCGTCGATGAAATATTCCAGTTCCGGCTTTGGCGAACCGAGCGGCAACGGGACCGCAACTCCCCCTGCGCGCCAGATCCCCCAGAGCACAGCCACCCAGGCAAAGCCCGGCGTGATCAGGAAAGCCACCCGCTCTTGGTCAAGGTCATCGTCACTGCAAGCCGCCAGCAGAGCCGTTGCTATGCGGGCCGAGGCGTCGAGCAAATCGTCGTAGGAGAACGCCCCTTGCGAATCGACAATCGCATTATTTCCGCGCTGCCGTTCGGCTTGAGCAATCAGTGGAATACTGCCGGAGAGACTGATCACACGCCGACTCTACGTCTTCGAGGAGGGATTGTCCAATGATTAGGAAGGGCTTTTCGTAACGTCAAAAGCGGGGTAGCCCCCGCCTCTGAGAAGCATCTAGATCCCCGTCAGTCCTCTTCACTGCTCCGTCTTAGGATATGGTGCCGGCAATCGCCGTCTTAGGCGCTTGCAGATGGAAAAGCCGCTGCAACGCAGTGGCCATCTGTTCCTGCTCCATCTTCTCTGGAAGTTCCTTGAGTTCTCGGGCCAGGGACCCCGCGATCCTCTGCGTCATACGGGACATGATTGCGTTTAACATTTCGTCCTGGTCCACGGAAAAAGGCCCGCACTCGTTTCGGAAGGAATCCAATTCTTGCCGGCAAATTTCGTCAAGCCGCTCGCGCAACGCAACGATAGTCGGAACCACCCGCTCCGCCATCAGTCTGCGACGGAAGCCTTGCGCTTCGGACTGCAGAATCTTTTGTGCTTCGGTGGCGGCAACTTCACGCTCGTGTGCATTGTGATCGACGACGTTTTCCAGGTCGTCGAGGTCATAGAGGAAAACCCCCTTGACCTCGCGTACTTCGCTATCGATGTCGCGGGGCATCGCAATATCCACAATCACCAGCGGTGTGTCCTTGCGCCCGCGAGTCATGTTCTCGGCTTCTTCGCGGCTCAGAATCGTATGCGGACACGAAGTCGAGCTGATGATGATGTCGGCCCTGGACATATGTTGCCAGCGTTCTTCGAAGGGAATCGCGGTTCCGCCCAGTTTTGCTGCCAGTTCCGTGGCATGCTCCAGAGTGCGATTGATCACGCAGACCGAAGAGGCGCCCTGGTTGAGCAACCCGCGGGCAGAAAGCTCGCTCATCTTTCCCGCGCCTAACAAAAGAACTTTCTTATGTTCCAGCGTCCCGAAAATCTGTCGCGTGAGTTCGACCGCCGCATAAGGAATGGAAACTGCCGCATTGCCAATCGCAGTCTCGGTGCGCACACGCTTCGAGACAGTAAGCGCCTTCTGTATCACGGCATCAAGGAATCGTCCCGTAGTGCCGATCTTCTGTGCTTGCTGCCAGGCCTGTTTGACTTGCGACACCACTTGCGGCTCGCCTACGACCATCGAGTCCAGACTGGACGCGACTCGGAAAATGTGCAGAAGCGCAGCTTCGTCCAGCAAACGGTAGAAATGCTTCCACTCGCACAGCATCAGTCCGTATTCGGCACCGAGAAGCCGCATCACGGAATTCGCTGCCAACGTGACGTCACTCGCCCACAACAAGAACTCAGTGCGGTTGCAGGTGGCGAGCACAATCACTTCATCGATGCCTTCCGCCCGTGACAACTGCACCAGGGCTTCGTAGCGTCGATTCTCGTTGATCCAGAAGCGCTCTCGCACTGCCACTGGGGCCGTACGATAATTCAGCCCAACCACCATGAGAGTCGGTTCCACGTCTCAACTCCTGTCCTTACCTCTCTGGGAAAAGCACTCCTTGGGCCAAAAGGCGGTTCGTTGCCATAACAGGAACGACCTTTATTTTCAGTTAGTTAGTGGCATTAAGACGGGTCGAGGAGTGGAAGTAAGGAGATCACTTAGCGGGATATCACGCTGGATGGGTGTCTTTTGGCCCCGTCGAAGACTTACAACACAGAGTCAGGGAGAAACCGATTGGAGTTGCCGGGGGGGAGGGCAGTCTAACCTGATTTCCTTCGAATATTGATTTTCTCCGTGTCTCGTGGTGAAAGGCCTTTCGAGCCCTTTCAGCGAACCCCTTCCGCAGACAAAATATCCTTTTCCTTCAAGACCTGGGTGTGCGGTTCATAGACGCAGAACGGTTCCTCGTCCAGATAATTGCCGGTGACGGCAAAGGCACGTGCGCGGCAGCCCATGCAGACATTGCGAAACTCACAGCATCCGCATTTCCCCCTCAAGTTGTTGCTATCGCGCAGTTGACTGAAAACCACAGAATTCTGCCAGATGTCGGAGAACCCCTGCCTTTTCAAATCCCCTGCCAAGGCTGGCAAATATCCACAGGGATAAACTTCCCCTTGATGAGAAATGAAACACACAGCAGTTCCAGCCAAGCATCCCTTCGTCATAGCATTCATGTCGGTCGGATGAGTTCCAGGGTGTCCCACAGCCTTACCGATGCCCTGCGGCTTCAATTCGATGCCAGTCGAGCCGGGCATCGCCATCTCAGTCGGGCCAATACTAGGGGGACCATTAGCTGGCGAACTATGCGGCACTTCAGGCACGGCATGCGCCGCTTCCGCCGCAGCCGCGGAACGGTGTTCCGCTACACGCCGCTGTCGAACCACGCGGAAATAATGGGGCGCACAAGTTGCCTTCAACTCAATGCCACCCTCCAACGACCGATCGTAGAACCAGTTCAACATCCGCTCGTACTCTTCCGGGGGAACCATCTGCTCGGAAGCGATATCCACTCCGCAACCCACTGGTACCAGAAGAAAAGTATGCAGCGCGTCCGCGCCCAGAGACTTCGCCAGTGCAAGCACGTCCGGAAGTTGGTGGGCGTTGTGACGGGCGATGGTAGTGTTGATCTGCACCGACATGCCGAGATCTTTGAGGTTGCGGAAACCCGTAATGGCGGCATCAAACGCTCCAGGAATGCCGCGGAACATATCGTGAGTGGCCGCGTCGGCGCCATCCAGACTGATGGCCACACGCTTCACACCGCTATCGACAATTTTCCGCGCGACTTGTTTTGTGACCAGAGTTCCATTCGTAGCCAGCGCCACGCGGAGTCCCTTGTCGGTGCCATATCGCGCTAACTGAAAAATGTCAAAGCGGAACAGTGGTTCGCCGCCACTCAGCACCAGGATCGGAGAAGACACCTCGGCTATCTGATCGATGATGTCGCGCGCCGCTTGGGTGGAGAGATCAGACGGGGAGCTCAGCTCGGTCGCACTGGCCCGGCAATGGATGCAGCGAAGATTGCACCCTTTCGTCAACTCCCAGAAAATCAGTCGGGGCTTTTGTGCTGCCTGATTAGGATGCTGCCCTTTGCCGTTTGAAGTCGTCATGTGTCCTCCCAGAACCGGGCGCTGTCGCCGCCACCCACGGGGCAAAGATAAAAGAGGAGGGAACTCGCGGCGGTGATAGTCATCACCCTCAATTGTGATTACCGTCACGAGCGGCCAAGCCTTTAAGAATGTGCTAGTTAGCGGAGCAACCGCCTCATTTTGTGAAGGCCTCCTTATGAAGATCTTTGCGAGGCCTCTTCCGCTAGTTCCGGGTTGCGAGGTCCCGCAACGCAGAGGTGTTACGAATTACCAAAGTCGATCCCTTGGATTGGACAATCTGGCGCTTCTTCAACTCCGCGAATAGCCGCGTGACCGTTTCTCGCGAGGTCCCGATCATCTGCGCGATTTCTTCGTGAGTGAGTCGCAGCTTCAACCGAGGCTCCGGTTTGCCGGCTTCACCGTTCTTGGAACTCCATTCCAGGAGCAGCTTCGCCAACTTCTCGGCTGCGGAGTGCGAAAGTCCCAGCGACCGCACTTCCTTGCAGGCATTGTGATACTTTTCGCCCAACTGCTCCGCCACTTTGAAGCAAGCTTCCACGTCTTCTTTGAGAAATTTGAGAAAATCCTCGCGTTTGACGAAATTCACCTGACAGGGGTCGATCGTCTCGGCCGTCACTTCATAGGGCTTGCCCGAGATCGTCGCGCTCAACCCCAATACCTCGCCGGGCTCCGCGAGTTTCACGATCATCGTTCGGCCGCTTGGAGAATTGATCGAGAGCTTCACCCCGCCTTTACAAAGCACGAAGATGCCGCGAGGCAGCTGCCCTTCCACGAACAGCACCGCTCCCTGGGGATAGGCAGTCGCGAATTTGATGTTTTCAAAGTTCTGCAGCGCCGTGGGCGGCAGATCGCAAAAAATGCGGTCAGCGCGCAGCTTGCATGTTATGCAGCTTTCCACAATCTCCATTCCATACGGCGAGAGCATACGAGCCTCCTGAAACCACGTCGTCTGCAACAGCTGTGTCAACCACTACGCACCGGCTCGTCACGAATCACATCCGCTAATCCGCAGTCGGATAGAGCCGTTCTTCTGCCGCTAGTGTCCGCCCAGATCAACCGCTTGGCTGTGCTGCAAGATACAAAGCGGTGTGACGTGCCTCACAATGCCTATTCCGATACTGATGTGACGGAGATCACATTCGTCTGTGACTTGCCTTGCTGCGTTCTTTCGGGCCAAGGTTCATCCTTGATCTCGTCAAGTGGGAATAAACCAAATCACCCATTCATATTCTTGTAGGTAAAGGCAGGGCAGTGCTCATGAAACGTAAGTTCAAGACCATGGATGCAAACGAGGCGGTCGCGTACGTCGCCTATCGAGTTAATGAGGTCATTGCCATTTATCCCATCACTCCTTCTTCCAACATGGGCGAATGGGCGGACGAATGGGCCTCGCAGGGAATCCAGAACATCTGGGGGACGGTGCCCCACGTCATCGAGATGCAAAGTGAGGGTGGCGCCGCCGGAGCCGTGCATGGCGCGCTGCAAACCGGTTCGCTGGCCACCACCTTTACTGCGTCCCAGGGCCTTCTGCTCATGATCCCGAATATGAACAAAATTGCGGGAGAGCTTACGCCCACGGCGTTCCATGTTTCGGCGCGTACCTTGGCAACTCATGCCCTCTCCATCTTCGGCGACCATTCGGACGTAATGTCCTGCCGCGCTACCGGCTACGCCATGCTGAGTTCCAACTCCGTGCAGGAGGCGATGGACATGGCGCTCATCGCGCACGCTGCGGCTCTCGAGTCGCGCATCCCCTTCTTGCACTTCTTTGACGGCTTCCGCACTTCGCACGAAGTCAACAAGATCGAAATGCTTACCGAAGACGACATGCGCGCCCTCATCAATATGGACCGCGTCTTCGAACATCGGCAGCGCGCGCTTTCCCCTGATCATCCCGTTTTGCGCGGTACCGCACAGAATCCTGACGTCTTCTTCCAGATGCGCGAGCGGGCCAACTCCTATTACGAAGCCTGCCCGAAGATTGTCCAATCCGTGATGCACAAGTTCGCTGAAGTGGTAGGCCGCTCCTATCACTTGGTCGATTACGTGGGCGCGCCGGACGCCGAGCGCGTGATCGTGATCATGGGCTCCGGGGCAGAGGTAGCTCACGAAACCGTTGAGTCTCTCAATGCACAAGGCAAAAAAGTTGGACTGCTGAAGCTACATCTCTATCGTCCCTTCCCGGTACAGGCGTTTCTCGAGGCTTTGCCCGCGAGCGTGCGCAAGATCTCCGTTCTCGACCGCACCAAGGAATCGGGAGCGATTGGTGAACCCCTTTATCTCGATGTGGTCAACTCCCTTCACGAAGGAATCAAAGCCGGTTTCAATGGTCTAAGAACAGCTCCCACCGTGGTGGGCGGGCGCTACGGCCTTTCTTCCAAAGAATTCACTCCCGCTATGGTCAAGGCGGTTTACGACAATCTGAAAGCGGAACCGCCGAAAGATCATTTCACCATCGGCATTCACGATGACGTCAGCCGCACCAGTTTGACTTACGACGCGGGCTTCTCCATCGAGCCCAAGAACGTTGTTCGCGCCATGTTTTACGGTTTGGGCGCAGACGGCACGGTGGGCGCCAACAAGAATTCGATCAAGATCATTGGTGAGAACACCGACAATTACGCGCAAGGATACTTTGTCTACGACTCCAAGAAGTCGGGAGCAGCGACCATTTCCCACCTCCGCTTCGGGCCGCAGCCGATTCGTTCCAGCTATCTGATTTCCAGCGCCAACTTTGTCGCCTGTCACCAATGGATCTTCCTCGAACGCTACGACATGCTGAGCGCTCTGGTACCTGGCGGCACGTTTCTGGTGAACAGTCCCTTTGGTCCTGACGAGGTCTGGGACCATCTGCCTCGGGCCGTGCAACAGCAGCTGATTTCAAAGCACGCGAAGCTGTACGTGATCGATGCCTACCAGGTCGCTCGCGATACCGGCATGGGCAGCCGCATGAACACGATTCTGCAAGTCTGCTTTTTCGCGATCTCTGCGGTTTTGCCCGCGGATCAAGCCATCGAGGCAATTCGCGAATCGATTCGACACACCTACGGCCGCAAGGGCGAAGAGATCGTCCAGAAGAATATGAAAGCCGTCGACGAAACTCTGGCCCACCTATTCGAGGTGAAAGTCCCCGCTGAACTTACCAGCACGATTGAGTTACCGCCACCATTCTCCGCTTCAGCGCCGGAATTCGAGCGCGACGTGCTGGGCACGATGTACGCCGGACGGGGCGACGAATTGCCGGTCAGCGCATTCCCCGTCGATGGCACGTTCCCCACCGGCACCGCGAAGTGGGAGAAGCGCAATCTGGCGCTCGAAATTCCCGCCTGGGATTCGAAAATCTGCATCCAGTGCGGCAAGTGCGCCATGGTTTGTCCGCACTCGGTGATCCGCATCAAGGTTTACGACTCCAAAGAACTGGAACACGCTCCGGCAACCTTCAAGTCGACGGAGAGCCGCGACAAGGAGTGGGCGGGCCTAAAATACACGATCCAGGTCGCGCCGGAAGACTGCACCGGCTGCGGCATCTGCGTGGAAGTTTGTCCGGTCAAGAACAAGGCCGAGACGCGGCTCAAAGCTATCAACATGGTGCCGCAACCTCCGTTGCGTATGCCCGAGCGCGAAAACTGGGATTTCTTCTTGAACATTCCCGAACTCGACCGCCGCAACATCAAAGTCGGCAACATCCGTCAACAGCAAGTGCAGGAGCCTCTGTTCGAATTCTCCGGAGCCTGCGCCGGTTGTGGCGAAACTCCATATCTCAAACTGATGTCGCAGCTGTTCGGCGACCGCGCCATTATCGCCAACGCCACGGGATGCTCGTCGATCTACGGCGGCAACTTACCCACCACGCCGTGGGCGAAGAACGCGGACGGTCGCGGCCCCGCTTGGTCAAACTCTCTGTTTGAAGACAATGCCGAGTTCGGCCTGGGCTTTCGGCTCTCTGTCGATAAGCAGACTGAGTTCGCACAGGAATTGATCAAGCGTCTGGCAGGAACGATTGGCGAAGACCTGGCTACAGCACTTCTTGCTTCTCCGCAGAAAGACGAAGCGGACATCTACGAACAGCGCCAGCGCGTCGATCTCCTGAAAGAAAAATTGCACGGGCTGAATTCCGCGGATGCCAAGCAATTACTTTCCTTAGCCGATCTGCTGGTCAAGAAGAGCATTTGGATCGTCGGCGGCGACGGCTGGGCCTATGACATCGGCTACGGCGGCCTCGATCACGTGTTAGCCAGCGGCCGCAATGTCAACGTGCTGGTGCTCGATACGGAGGTCTACTCCAATACTGGAGGGCAGGCGTCCAAATCCACACCCCGCGGCGCGGTGGCGAAATTTGCCGCTGGGGGCAAGCCCGGCCCCAAGAAAGATCTCGGCCTCATTGCCATGAGCTACGGCAACATCTACGTCGCTAGCGTGGCCATGGGCGCCAAAGATGAGCATACCTTGAAGGCATTCCTCGAAGCCGAGGCCTACGACGGCCCCAGTCTCATCATTGCCTATTCGCATTGCATCGCCCACGGCATCAACATGACCACGGGCATGTCGGATCAAAAAGCGGCCGTCGATTCCGGACAGTGGTTGCTCTATCGCTACAATCCGGAGCGAACCGCCCAAGGCGAGAATCCGCTGATTCTCGATTCCCGCACGCCCACTCGCAAAGTTGCGGATTTCATGCAGATGGAAACGCGCTTCAAGATGCTCACCAAGAGCAACCCGGAAGAAGCCAAGCATCTCTGGGAAGAAGCCCAACATGATGCCGTTACCCGTTTTCACCTGTATGAATATCTGGCGCAGCGAAAAGGCGACAAAGAACCGGCTAAGCCCGAGTGAAGTGCGGACATCGTATGCCAGTCACAGCCAGGTGCGCACGGCCAGAGCTTTATTAAATGACGGCGAAGAGGTGGCCTCCAACCTCTCCGCTTGCCAGGAGCAATCATGATCGATCTCAAGACTAACTATCTAGGTTTGCAGCTGCGTACCCCCTTGGTGGCTTCGGCCTCCCCGCTATCGCAAGAGTTGGAGGCAATTCGCCACCTCGAAGACGCCGGGGCTTCCGCCATCGTGTTGTACTCGCTGTTCGAAGAGCAGTTGCGGCAAGAAAGCCTCGAACTCGAATACCATCTGACCGAAGGGACCGACAGTTTTGCAGAGGCATCCAGTTTTTTCCCCCAGCCTAATGAATTTCACCTCGGACCCGAGGGATATCTGAATCACATCCGTAAGGCGAAGAAAGCAGTGTCGGTGCCGATCATCGCTAGCCTCAACGGCACCACCGTCGGGGGATGGACGGAGTACGCCAAGCTTATCGAACAGGCAGGCGCGGACGCTCTGGAATGCAACATCTACTCCATCGCCGCCGATCCGGACCTTACCTCCGTCGCGATTGAGAAGGAGTATCTCGACATACTGAAGGCAGTAAAGTCCGTCGTGAAAATTCCCGTCGCCATAAAGCTAAGCCCTTACTTCAGCAATATGGCCAATATGGCGAAGCGTTTGGACGAGGCCGGCGCGAACGCGCTTGTCCTGTTCAATCGCTTTTACCAGCCGGACATCAACCTCGAGGAACTGGAAATCCAACCCAACGTGCTGCTCAGCGGGCCCCAAGCGCTGCGACTCCCGCTGACCTGGATCGGTATCCTTTACGGCCGCATCCGGGCAAACCTGGCGGCGACCAGCGGCGTGCATAGCGGAGAAGATGTCGTCAAACTCGTAATGGTCGGCGCCGACGTGACCATGCTCTGCTCCGCGCTGTTGCGAAACGGCATCGATCATCTTCGGAAAGTTGAATCCGGATTGCTGGAATGGATGGAAAAACATGAATACGAGTCGGTCCAGCAAATGAAGGGCAGCATGAGCCAGATCCGCTGTCCCAATCCCTCAGCCTTCGAGCGGGCTCAATATATGAAGGCAGTGAAAAGCATCCAGCATGTTGCGCTTGCTCACCGCTAGCCCTGACACACCGCGGCTGCCAGAACGCCGGATTGTGTAAGCAAGCCGGGGACGGGAAACGATCGTGCGACGAATCAATGCGGGCGCGACCTGCAACTCGCGCCCGCAACTTTTTTCCCCTTAAAACAATTCCGGTGGACGCCTATTTGGCTTGCAGTGACTCGATGTAATGGGTCAGGTTCGCCACGCGTTGCTGCACTTCTCCTTCGTGCCCGCGACTCATATTCCAGAACAACTCTCCCCATACTGGCATATCTTTGGATCCGTGTGCGGGAAGATCAGACGTCCCGCGAATAGTGGAAGTGACCTTCAACGCGGGAAATTTCCCCCCGTTGTTCTTGCTGAGCAGGGTAAGGTCCGAGGGAGGAGTCTTCAGGGCGCTGGCTGCGGGCCCCCCACCTTTGCCGTCTGTTCCGTGGCAAACCGCGCAATACGCCTTGTACATCTCTTTGCCGGATACCGGCGACGTGTTCGAAATCGGAACATGTTGGATGACGGTCTTGTTTTGATCCGACGTTGTATCCTGCGCCACCATCATGCCGCTGAATACGATCAGGGCAGGAAGTATGAAAATCAATTTCTTGCAAGACATTGCATTTCTCCTTTTAGGCCGAGGGCTCTTCACTGAAACCCAAGCGCGCTCAGTAACAGACAACCGACTACGTCGCTACAAAGAAGTAGAGGAGAAGAAGATGAGCGTTCTTTTCTCTCAACCTATTCATAGCTCACAAGTTCACCCCTGGCTGTGATCGAAGACACCATCGACGATGCCATTCGTCACGACGAAATACTACTCCAGTAACTGCAAAACTCCGAGAAAACTGTGATGTTTCTCTCTATTCGGGGCCTCCTGGCGTGCGTTCCTTCACATACATCTGTGACTCCTGTCACACCGAATCGTTTCGCCGCAAGTCATAATGACCAGGATTTGTGGGGTCGTCTACCGCTTCAGCGTGGAGTTCTCATGGCAAAAGGACGCGTTTCCATCGTCGTCGAGCATTGTAAGTCCTGCGGTTTCTGCGTGGAGTTTTGTCCCTCTCATGTGCTTGCGCTTTCTTCCGCTTTCAACTCCAAAGGCTACCATCCGCCGCACGTGGTTCATCCCGAGAAGTGTAGCGGATGTGACCTGTGCGGCATGTATTGCCCCGATTTCGCAATCTTCGCCACCAAGAATCCGAACGACAAGGCTGGTCTCAAGGCTGACGACAAGGGAGGTAAGAAATGAAGGCCGATCCTCGCGGAGTTCTCACCGGCATTCACTTCATCGACGGCGACCATGCCTGCTGTGAAGGAGCCCTGGCGGCTGGCGCACGCTTTGCCGCTGGTTATCCCATCACTCCATCCACTGAAGTTGTTGAGCGTTTCGCCTCTCGCGTCCCGAAGGTGGGCGGAACTTTTATCCAGATGGAAGACGAACTCGCCGCATCCATCACGTTGCAAGGCGCGGTATGGGGCGGCGCCAAGGCGTTCACTGTAACCTCCGGTCCCGGCTTCTCTTTGATGATGGAACATATCGGCTACGCCGCCATGACCGAAACCCCCTGCGTCTTCGTCGACGTGCAACGCGGAGGCCCCTCCACCGGCCTACCCACGCTCCCGGCGCAAGCCGACATGATGCAGGCACGCTGGGGCTCGCATGGCGATTATGAAATCATCGCGCTCTGCCCCAATTCTCCGCAGGAGTGTTTCGATCTCACCATCAAGGCATTCAACCTGGCAGAAGAATTCCGCGTCCCCGTGATGTTCATGATGGACGAAGTCGTCGGCCACATGACCGAGAAAGTGGTAATCCCCGCGGCCCACGAGATCGAAGTTGTGCCTCGCAAGCATACTCACAAGTCCGTTGAGGATTACCTCCCCTACGCCACCAATGGAGACCAGGTTCCGGAAATGGCGCACGCCGGCGAAGGCTACAACTTTCACGTCACCGGCCTGACCCACGATGAACACGGCTATCCCAATATGACGGCGCCGGTTCAGGACAAACTGGTTCGCCGCTTGCAAAATAAAATTCGCGACGCTGCCGACCGCATCGCCATGTTCGAGGAAGAAGAACTCGACGGCGCCGATGTCGTGGTCGTCTCCTATGGAATCACTTCCCGGGTAGCACAACGAGCCATCGAGGTAGCTCGCGAACAGGGTTTGCGCGTCGGCAAGCTGCGCCTGATTACCGCCTGGCCTTTCCCCGAGAAGAAGTTCCGCGAACTCGCAGCGAAAGTAAAAGCCTTCGTCGTCCCCGAACTGAATCTCGGCCAGATGGTGCGGGAAGTGGAGCGGGCTGCCGCCGGTCGGGCAAAGACATTCCCCGTCTCTCACGCGGGCGGCGGCGTTCATCGGCCCGAAGACATCCTCAAAGTAATCGTGGAGGCCAGCAGATGTCAGACAGTTTGATCGATATCGATACTAATAATTCCGCCTCGAACCCGGTCGAGCCTTTCCTGCGCACCGATCGAATGCCTCACATCTGGTGTCCGGGGTGCGGCATCGGCACCACGGTAAACTCTTTCGCCCGTGCCCTCATCGATTCGAAAATCGATCTGGGATCGCTCGCCCTGGTCTCTGGCATCGGCTGTACTGGCCGCGTCGCAGGCTACGTGAAGCTCGATTCCTTCCACACCACCCATGGCCGCGCCATCCCGTTTGCCACCGGTCTGAAGCTGGCGAATCCAAAGTTAAACGTCGTCGTCTACTCCGGTGACGGCGATCTATCGGCCATCGGCGGCAATCACCTGATCCACGCCGCCCGCCGCAACATCGATCTGAAAGTCATCTGCGTCAACAATCTGATTTACGCCATGACCGGCGGCCAGACTGCTCCTACTACTCCCGATCACTCGACGACTTCCACCAATCCCTACGGCACATTTGAGCCCTCGTTCAACCTGCCCCACCTGGTCGAAGCCGCTGGCGCAGTCTACGTCGCGCGCTGGACCACCTTCCACGTGCGCCAGCTCTCTCGCTCCATCAGCGAGGCGTTTCAGAAAAAAGGCTTCTCCTTCATTGAGGTAATCTCACCCTGCCCCACGCTTTATCAGCGCCGCAACAAACTGGGCGACGGCCTCGACACCATGAAGTACTACAAGGAGAAGAGCAAAGTCCGCAACGGGGCTCCCACCAACGAAGTTGGTCTTTCCATGACGGGCGAAATCATCGTCGGCAAGTTCGTAGACCGTGATCGCCCCGATTACGGCTCGATGATGCGAGCCCAATTCGCCGAATCGTTAGGCGACAAATTCGTAGAGCAAGACGAAAAAGAGGTACCGGTATGCAGCTAACTGAAATTCGAGTCGCAGGCTTCGGCGGCCAAGGCGTGATCCTTTCCGCCATCCTCCTCGGCAAAGCCGCCTCCATTCATCAAGGCGCCTTCGCCACCATGACCCAAAACTTCGGTCCGGAAGCCCGTGGCGGCGCCTGCAGCGCCCAGCTCGTGCTCTCCGATTCGCCCATCTTGTACCCCTACGTCACGCAGCCGGACATCCTGGTCGTAATGTCGCAGGAAGCCTATGTGCGTTTTGTTCCTGAGTTGAAAGACGGCGGCATCCTTATTGTGGAACAGGATTTGGTCCGCGTCTCCGATATAAATAAGGAGATTCAGGTCTACAGCATCCCCGCCACCCGCATCGCCGAAGACCTGGGAAAGCGCATGGTATTGAACTCCGTGATGGTGGGGTTCTTCACCGCCGTCACTCATCTTCTGGAAGCTGAGGCCGTACGCAAAGCAGTGGCAGATTCCGTGCCGCCCAGCTTCCTTGATTTGAACCTGAAGGCCTTCGAGAAAGGATTCGAATACGGCGTTAACGCTTTAACCGCCATCACGGAAACGGCGGACGCCGAACTACAAGCGCAATACGCTCGGGAGTAGCCTCGAAGTTACCGAGATGCTCATGTAAGAAGGGCCGCGCCCCTCGCCTGCCCTGAGCGGAGCTGAAGGGGCTGTCCAGTCAGGCGAAGCACGATAGTTTTTCTCGTCAATAACAGCTGATTGGGCCTTCACCCGTTGCATTCCTCATCTTTCGCTGTTGCGATATTCATCTTCATGCGCTGCGCTGCAAGTTGGTGATTGCAAAGGCGGGGCAAGGCTTCCCATCTGAAACGCTGCAAACACTGGCTTTAATCTGTTGCGATTTCCATCAAAGCGCTGTTGCCACCTTCATCGCACACTCTCGCGTCATAGACCTGCGCCTCGTCTATGCCTTTGATTTAGCAGGAGATCGCGGTGCTCACCCCACTCGCTCGCGGTTCTCCTCGGCATGGCACGGCGATTGCCTTAACCAGAGTGTGAGTGGCTCGCAAAAGGAATTAAAGATAAAGACAGCCCTCCGACGAGGTGACTTATGACAGTCCTACTGGTTCTCTTCACATTCGCAAGTTTTTTGCTGATCGATCATTTCCGCAGCCGCCACGCAGTTGTACAACCCGCATTGCAGGTTGCCGCCAGGCAGGAAGCCAAGGCGCCCCGATTGCAGCCCTCCCTGGTCGGGGGCTTCGCAGTCCCGGAGAATTTGCGCTACCATCCCGGCCACACCTGGGCGTTGAGTGAGAGCCCCAGCCTGGTGCGCGTCGGCATGGATGATTTCGCCTCCAAGCTGACCGGCAAACTCGAGAGCATTACGCTCCCGCAACGCGGCCAATGGATTCGCCAAGGCCAGAAAATGTGCACCATTCATCGCGACGGCCACACCGTCGACCTGGTTTCGCCCATCGAAGGCAGCGTCTCTGACATCAACGAAGCCATCGTGAAGGATGCCAAGCTCGCCCTCCGCGATCCTTACGGCGAAGGCTGGCTGGTCACCGTGCAGGCCCCCGATGCCAAGACAAGCTTCCGCAACCTGCTCGGCGGCGCGATGGCCCGCTGGTGGACCGAAGAGTCCGCAAACCGCCTGCAACGCCACCTTCCGATGGCCATGGCAGGTGCGATGGCTCAGGACGGTGGAGTGGCCCTAGATAACGTCTCCGCCCTGATCCCAGATCAGGAGTGGCTGCCACTCGCAAAAGAGTTCTTCCTGTCATAAGTGCAAGCAATCCGCGATAACTCGCGGAGGACCGCAGCAACACCGGCCGCCCGGGTCCAAGGCTAACCAGCCAGGACACCGGGCGGTTGGCGTTTTTACAACTAAAGTGCGCGCTCCTGGTCCCTGCTACATCCTATTGGGCGAAACGCTACTTCTGGAAACGCGGCGCCATCGAAGAGAACAATCTAGGGAGTTTCAAGATCGAGCGCATAGACTTCCTGACATGTTATGTGCCTGGGCACAATAATGCAGAGCATTTTTAGGTTAGCGGCGCGGCTACGAGAAGCATGGTCGGAAAGAAACCTGGAAGCCGCGCCGGTGAGCTAAAAATGCTCTGCAATAGCCGAAACTTGACCGGACACATGCTGCTTTGAGAATCGTAGAGGCTGTCAGACTCGGCCAAACCTCAAGTTTCTGGTTTGCCGGTGAGCCGCCCTGAAGTACGGTTTCGATGTAAGCTCAGGTGGATGTCCACAGGTCTCGAACTGATCCGGGCCGGCGCTGAGCATCAATCTGCTTTGGGGAACCTTCTTGAACTTTACATTCACGACTTCAGTGAACTGGTCCCGATGGACGTTGGGGACGATGGCCGTTACGGCTACAAGAGCCTTCCTCTCTTTTGGTCCGATAACTCTCAACTGCCACTTCTGGCGAGACTCGACGGCAAACTGGTTGGATTCGTGCTTGTCACACGAGGCTCAGAACCGTTCGGCGATAGCGAAGCTTGGGACATGGCGGAGTTTTTCGTATTGCGCCGGTACCGTCATCGCGGAATCGGGACCCAACTCGCCGAGAAAGTGTGGCTCCATTGTCCGGGTCGATGGCAGATTCGCGTCATGGAGAAAAATGTCTTGGCTCGCAAATTCTGGGAATCGAGTATTGCGAAGTTCACCGGCGAACCAGCCCAATCCACACATTTCGTGAAGGACGGAGTCGCATGGCATCGGTTTTCACTAGACTCGCGTCGATAATTCTTAAGCGTAAGACCGAGACTGCGACGAGCGCTCAGCGCCCCCGATGGGAGTTGCCGAATAGATTCATCGCTGGATCGAGCCTGCGGCATGACTCGAAGTGCTGCGGGAACCTGTCCGATCATCAGGCTTATCAGAGGACCTGGGCGGAGCTCACGGCGGGGATCCCGACGCGTCGAACCAGGTCGGAGAAACGTTCATCGGAACGCAGCGGGTCCCAGAGCGCTTCCAGTCTGAGATAGGCAAAACGAGTGAAGCGCTCGTCGTAGCCCTTTTCGAGTTGCATGAACGCTTGATCCTTGTCTTCCAGTGCTGCATAAATCATGGCGAAATAAAAGGCCGGCACATAGCTCGTTTTAGAAGTCGCCTTGAGTTCCTCAAGCGTCCGAAGCGCCAGGTTTCGCTCCCCGAGCCGAGCATGCGAGTATCCGAGAAGCGCCAGCGAGTCGGCGCTGCCTTGGCTGAGCGCTGAATACTTTTCTAGTACGGGCTCGGCTTCGCGGTTCATTCCCTCCGCCAGATACGCTTGCCCAAGCACCTGATAGGCAACCGCAAAATTCGGGTCCAGGTCGAGTGTTTTATGGCACTGCTCGATGGCTTGGTCAAATTGTCTTGCCAGGTACAGCTGCAACGCCAGGTAATGGCTGACAGAGGGGGAAGCGGGATCGAGATCCAGCGCAGCTTTCGCCACTGCCAAGGCTTGCTGGGACATCCCGCGAGAGGTGAGATAAAGAGGATAAAAGTTGTGGGCTCTGGTAAGAGTCGGATTGAGAGCGAGGGCCTGATCAAAATGCTTTCCTGCCGCAGTCCAATCCCAGTCGTAGGCAAAGCTGATGTATCCCAGTGAGACGTGAGCCTCTGCAAGATGCTCATCGATCTCCAGCGCCTTCATCGCTGCCGCCTTCGCCCTGGGCATGGCATCTCGCGGGGGAGCCAGATTGAAAAATGAGAAGTAGGTGTATGCGTCGGCCAAACCCGCGTAGGCCAGCGCATAGGCCGGGTCTTTGTCGATAGCCTGCTGGAAATAGCTAACCGCTTTCCGTGTCCCTTCCCGGCTCCGTTTGTTCCAGTAATACCGTCCCTTCAAATAAAACTGATACGCTTCGGCATCCTCCGTGTAGCGTTTCGCCAGTCGCTGCTTTTCATCGCCGGTCAACTTCAGCCGCAACTTCTCTGCAATCTCGCTGGAAAGATCGTATTGCAGAGCAAGAACGTCTTCCACGCCACGGTTGAACTGGCCACCCCAGAGCTGAGTGCCCGTTTTAACATCCATCAGTTCGGCCTGGATGACCAGCACATTGCCCTGTTGCAGCAATCTTCCCGAGAGCACGGCCTGTACGTGCAGATCGTTCCCGATTTTTTGAGGGTCGATGTCCTTCCCCTTGTAACGGAACACAGTACTGCGCGCCATGACACGCAGGTTCGGGAGTTGTGAAAGGTTGTTAATGAGACTTTCCGTGATGCCATCGCTCAAGTATTCGGCGTTGGAATCAGAGCTGGCATTTATGAAAGGGAGGACTGCCACCGATTGGATAGCGTCCCGCGGGCGCAAGAAGAACCATGCTGCAAGGGCCAACAACCCCAAGCTGATGATCGCGAAAGCAAATCCGATTCGCGGTCTCGCTCGGCCGCAACTCGGCAAATGACGGCTTCGATTTGTAGACACTGCGTCGTCTTGCCCGGACACCAGCTCCGCGGTGTTTCGGCCCCCATCAAGCTTCTCGATCTGCCCGATAAAGCGATAGCCACGGCGCGGAAGGGTCTCAATGAATCGTGGGTTGTCGGCCTCATCCCCTAGTGAATCGCGGAGCCGGTTGGTGGCTCGGTTGAGACCGCGCTCAAAGTCAACAAAAGTGTCCGTGGGCCAAAGCCTCTTCTGGAGCTCTTCCCGCGTCAGTACCTCGCCGGGACATTCCAGCAACATCGTCAGGATCTCGAAGGGCTGCTGTTGCAGCTTGACCTTGACCCCCTGTCTCCGCAGTTCGCCAGCCTGAAGATCGACCTCGAAGATCCCAAAACGAATTGGCGGACGCTTGAGCTCTGCCATTTGTCCTCGGCACCACGACACCGAACTTTATAGCACTTCGTCCTAGTTGAACAGACCTGGGCCGCTCGGGGGATCTGGCGCCGCAACCCGTTGATTCTGAACCGGTTTTCAAGGGACAAATTCATTACACGGGAGGGAGTTCCCCGCCATTTAAATTCCCGTGCGGCCGTGTCATGGTGGCCAACCAGGAGGAACACCAAAATGAAACTGAAACGTTCGGGTCTATGCGCAACCGCTATCGGAGTCCTTGTACTCAGCTTAGGACTCCTCAACGCAGAACCGGGGTATGCAGCGGGAAAACAATGCAGCCTGGCCACATTGAAGGGACAGTATATGGTGGCAGCAACAGGGACGTTATTCCCGCCTGCATTTGGGGTTACAGCGCCATCGGTGTCCAGTGCTGCTGGATATTCAATTTACAACGGTGACGGTACAGGAACAGACTATGTGACGTTCGCTGTCAACGGCGTTAACCAGAACGTCGCATCCCCCACCGCCACAAGTTATACCCTTGAACCAGACTGCACTGGAACCAAAACGGTCCTGCCCTACGGGCCACATTTCAATATATTCGTTGCGGTCGACGGCGAGAGTCTGACCGCCGCCGCGACGGATTCGGGTTTCGCAGTGTCAGAGTCCGATAGTCGGGTGCAGAGATCTCACTGAGGGGGCCTAGGAGCAGCGTCGATCGAGTGCACTCGGGCGAACTTGGCCTAGATCGTCAGGCTGCCACACTAGGCAGCCTTGACCGATCAGGCCATCGTCATGGTGGGCTCGCTAAGAACAACTGGCCTCTCCTAGCGGTGTCTGGGATCGTCGTCGCTTGACCCGGAATTCGGAAAGAATTCGGCTTAAGTTAGCGCTCATGGGGCGCGCCCCCATCATCCATCATTCTCGCCCACCGGAGGCTTCTATGAATTACGTGCCTGTACTCGCCTTAGCCCTCGCAGCGACCATCGCTGCTATGCCCCAACCCTCGTCGGACGAAATCGCTATTCGGAACATTATTCAGGAAGAGATCACGGCTTGGAATGTCGGTGATGCCGCCGCCTATTCACGTCATTTCTCTGAAGATGGTACGTTCACCAACATCCGAGGACAATTCTTCACCGGACGTCAGGCGTTCATTGACCGGCATGACTATGTCTTCAAGGGGCAGTTTCACGGAAGCACGCTCAAGCAGGACATTGTTTCTCTGAAGTTTGTCCGGCCTGATGTTGCCGTCGTGGAAGTGCTAACGTCGGTCACCGGGATTCAAAAGCTGTCCCCTGGAACGAATACGGATGACAAGGGGCGGCTCCGCACACGCTTGTTACAGGTCATAGCGAAGGACGGAGGTGAGTGGAAGATCGTCTCTTACCACAACACCGATGTGAAGTCGGACGTTCCGGCGCCAGACCCCCAATAGTGTGCTCCTACAACTGGGCTGGTCGCGAGGAATATGTCGGTCAGGGTCTGGGTTCTGAGGTCGAGCCGGCGCGGCGTTGATGTTCCCGGATTGACAGCGTCATTAGAGGTGATGGATTGTCCCTCGGAATCCCAGAAGGGGGACAACTACGTTGTAGCGGCCGACATCAAGGATCCGCGAGGTGCCGCCGGCCGCGGCCAGAAGATACAGCCGAAGCCTTCGGTTGGTGCCGCCTTCCGAAGCAGACATGGCGATGCCGTCGCGCAGAGTCTTGCCTTCGAGCAGCTCCATCACGATGAAGTACTAATCATCCTGATGATCGATTTCGTGAATAGTGCAGATGTTGGGATGGCTGAGGGAAGACGCCGCCCGCGCTTCACGCTGGAAGCGATCAAGAGACACTGCATCTGTACTGAACTCGGGGGGGGAAATCTTAGCGCTAGGTGCCGGCCAAGCGTCACATCTTCGCCTTCGTACACTACGCCCATCCCGCCGCTTCCCAATTTGCTGAGAATGCGATAGTGCGAGATGGCTTGGCCGATCATTGGGCTGAAATCTTAGGGCCACGGGTGGCGCAAGTCAATTAAAGGTGGGACCTTGCAGCGACGGATGCGTTTAGTATTTCCGTGCCGACTGGACTTGTGTCTTGGGTGTTGCCACGTCCCGGCAAGTAGGGCACAGTGCGCTTTCCTTAAGATCAATCCACTCCACCGCGTGGGACGACGCCATCGCGCAGCGATAGTCATCGCAGTGAGTCAAGCTCAGGGTGTGCCCCACTTCATGCACCGCTTCCTTGATCAAGCGCTGGCGAAACAGTTTGCGGTCGGAGGGTAAGCCATAGAATTCCTGGCGCAACCGGTGCGCTGAAACCACTGCACACGGACCGCCCATCTGCGCCTCGCCGAAAACGAAAGTCAGAATTGGGATATACATATCTACAGCCCCAATGCCAAGCATCCGCCAGGAATCCGCGCTCAGAAAATGTTGCATGCGCTGCAGAATTTCCGAGGAGTGATACTGCTGTCGCTCTCCGTGGAAGGCGAACTCCGGATCCAGACGGACCGGAAGTACTCTGCACGGAACGCGAAGCGCTTCTTCAATCGGCGGACAAAGATCCTTCAGCAGCCCTTCGTCGACATTCCCGATCGGCAACAGATGCAGTAGCTTCATCGCGCGCCTTCATCGGGTAACTTCATCGGGCTTCTTCTCTCGATCCACCGACGTGCGGGTCCAGCCATATTTCTTCAGCTTGTGATAGAGCGTGACCCGATCGATGTCGAGCAGTTCCGCCGCGCGGCTCTGGTTGCCGCCGCATTCCTCCACCACCCGCAGGATGTGGCTGCGCTCAATGTCCTCAAGGCTCTTGCTTGCACCGTTAGAGCCGGTTCCGCTCTGTGATTTGAAGATGAAGTCTTGTTCCTTCAACTCCGGCTCCTGCCCCACAACCATGGCGCGCTCGACCGCATTCTCCAATTCGCGCACGTTGCCCAGCCAGGGCTGCTGCTGCAACAGGTTCATGGCCGCCGGGGAAACGCGGGTCATGCGCTTGTTCATGGCCAGGGAGAGCTTGCGGACGAAGTGATCCACGAGCAGCGGAATGTCCTCGCGGCGCTCGCGCAACGGCGGCAACTCGATGCGGAAGACGTTGAGCCGGTAGAAAAGGTCGGGCCGGAACTTGCCTTCTTCGATCAACTTCTCCAGATCCTTATTAGTGGCGGCGATGCAGCGAAAATCGACTTTGATGATCTGATTACCGCCCACGCGCGTGATTTCGCGCTCCTGCAGCACCCGCAACAAATCAGTCTGCGTCTTGAGAGAAATGTCGCCGATCTCATCCAGGAAAACCGTTCCACCCTCGGCGATTTCGAATTTTCCTTTCTTGCGGTACTGCGCCCCCGTGAACGCTCCCTTTTCGTGTCCGAAGAGTTCACTCTCCAGAAGCGTCTCGGTCAACGCTCCGCAGTGAATCACAACCAGAGGATGAAATCGCCGCGGGCTGGCCTGATGGATCGCGCGTGCCAGTAATTCCTTCCCGGTTCCGCTTTCGCTGGTGATCAGCACCGTAGCATCGGTTGGACCCACGGTCTCAATGGCGTCGAAGATCTTGCGCATAGCGGAGCTTTGTCCAATCAGATCTCCCGGCCGTGCCACTTCCGCCACGGTTTCCCGCAGCAGTACATTTTCCTGCGCCGTCCGCTTATGGGCCAGCGCATTCTTCACCAGATGCGCAATCTCGTCGGGGTCCAGCGGCTTGGTCACATAATCGTAGGCGCCATTCTTCAACGCCGTAACCGCGGTCTCGACCGAGGCATATCCGGTCATCATGATCACGATCAGCTCCGGATCGACTTCATGCATCCGCCGTTGCAGTTCGATCCCATCCGTACCGTGCATCTTGATATCGACCAGGGCGGCATCCCAGCGTTGTTCCGCCAGCCGGGTGAGAGCATCGCTGGCGTTCTCTGTGGTTGCCACTTCATAACCTTCTTCATGAAACCATTTGCCCAGCGAGTCGCGTACGCTCAGTTCGTCGTCCACGATCAGCAGCTTTCCCTGTGTGCTCACAGTCACCTCACCTTCATTGCTTCATGCTTGGCGCCAACGGGCGCCAACGGAGTCGCCACCGCCTGCGTTGGCAGACCTATGATGAAAGTCGTTCCGCGGCCCAACTCGGATTTCACCTCGATGCTTCCGTTATGCCGCTCCACGATACCGCGGCTGATAGCCAAGCCCAATCCCACTCCATGGCCATGTTCTTTTGTAGTCAGAAAAGGTTCGAAAATGTGTGGCAGGATGTCGGGTGCGATACCCGATCCATCGTCGCGAAGCTGAATCACGATTTCGCTCTCATCCTCGCTCGGCTGAACTTCAAGCCAGAGATTGCCGCCCCGCGGCATGGCATCGATTGCATTCATGATGAGCGCGATGAGGACTTGTTCAATCTGGGCCGGATCGCAGGGGATGCGCGGGAGGTCCGGTGCAATTTTCAATTGCAGCTCGATACTCTGCAATTCCAATTGGTGACGCACCAGCAACAGGCAACGATCGATCACCACATGCAAGTCTGTGGACTGGACATTCATGGGCGCCGTACGTGAGAGGCTCAGCAAATTCTTGATAAGTTCGCCGCAGCGCCGGCTTTCGGAGGCGATCAGCTCCAGACATTGCATGGCCTCTTCCCGCTTTTCGTGCTCGGCCTGGCCTGAATCCACCCACTTTCGCAGCAGCTTGGCGTAGGTCAGAATGCCGGAGAGTGGATTGTTCACTTCGTGCGCCACCACCGCCGCCATCTTGCCCAAAGATGCCATCTTTTCCACGTGCAGCATGTGTTCGTGGGCGCTTCTCAATTCTTTGGTCTTCTCGTCGACACGGTCTTCCAGCGTCTTCGCCCAGGTCACGATTTCCTCGTTCGCCGCGCGCAGTTGCAGACTCATACCGTTGAATGACCGAGCCAAGTCCCCTACTTCATCACGGGATCGCGCTTCGATCTGGTAACCAAGGTGCCCCTGCGAAAGATGTTCCGTGCCTTTCTCGAGTGCCTTGATGGGTTTGCCGACCACTCGCCACACGAACAACCAGCTCAATAGCGCCACCAGCAGCATGGCCGCCGCCGTGTAAGCCAGCATGCGGGCGCTACTGACCGCCAGTTGCGCGTCAGCTTGCGCCAGAGAGAGATTGGTATCCAGCACGCCGAGGACTTGCTGGCTGGCAGGATGGGCGTGGCACTCGGCGTTCGAGCAACTGGGTTGATTTTCGATGGGCGTGATAATTCCGAGCACCCGGTGCCCGCCGCCATTGCGATAAATACGAAAGCTGTCAGGACGATTCAACCGCGCCAGCGGCTGTGATTGATTATGGCAGCCGTAGCAGGCCTCTGCCGTCTTGTCGAGAACGTGGCTGACTTCCGTTGGGTCAGTGGAGTAGCTGACGCGCCCTTCCTGGTCGAGGATGCGAACCTTGATCATGCTGGGTTCGTCCGCCATGGTCTGAATGGCGTGGTAGAGTCCCTCGCGATCGTTGTGCAGCATGTAGTACGTGGTGCTGCGCTTGATTACATCGCTGACCCGCTCGGCGCTGGCCAGAGTTGCGGCTTCCAGATGTTGCCGGTGCAACCGGATATTCAAGTATCCGAGGAGGGCGAAGATCACCACCATCACAGTCAACAGGGACCCAATCAATTTTGCACTAATGCTGTACGTCAGCCGCTTCCGGCGTAGAGCGTCGCGAGTTGGATTAATCTCCGGCATGACTTAATACCGCTGCGGCAACATCCGGTTCCGGTGCGCTTGCAAGGTCGCGTTTCACGGCATGTTCTTCTTCAGGGAAAATGGGCAAATATCTGACGGCCACACCAAATAGAGCAAAGCCCAGCGCGATAATCATCAGCGTCACCGAGAACTCCGTCCACTTCGGCATGTAGTGATGCCCGACGTAAGTCTCAAAGCCCGTGAGACTGACATTGAGGCGGTTGGTGATGAATCCCAGCAGACTGAACACGGAGGCCAGATACAAGCCGCCGGGCGATAGTCTGACCTTCTTGAAGCTGAGCATCGTAATCGGAATCACGAATGCCAGCGTCAGTTCGAGCCACAGAAAATATGCTTCGTAGCTGGGTTTAATAATCTGTCCCAGCATGCCGCGATGGAAGTAGTCTTCGAAACGCAGCAGGGCATTCACCCACAGAGCAACCAGCAACGCGCCACCCAGTTCGACCAGAACTGGCAGTTCTAGGTGACGGCCCAGGGCCTTCGCGCTCTGCGTAGACTCGAAGATGGTCATCGCCAAACCAACTGCAATCGCCGATCCGAAGAAGAGGAACGGCAGCGCGGGCGTGTACCAGAACGGATGCAGCTTGCTCGGCATGATCAAATAAAGCGAACCAAGCGAGCTCTGATGGAGCGTCGAGAGTAAAATTCCCAGCACCACCAGCACGGCGTAGATTTTCTTGATCCACTTGATTGGAGTTGTCAGCTTAAAGCGCTCCAGCACATTCGGAAGAAATTCAAAGAACAGCACCGTGGTGTAGGCCATCACGCACATGCCCACCTCAAACATGACCGAGTGCGGGTTCATGTAGATGAGCTGGTGCCAGATGTACCAGGGGCGGCCCAGGTCGAACAACAAACCGACGATGAAGAGTAAATAGCCGAGAAAGGCGGTCAAGACCGCTGGCCTCACAACGCTGTGTAGTCGTTCCACGTTGAATAAGTAAACAGCTCCAATCACGCAGAAGCCGCCCGCCGCCAGCATCACGCCACACAGGCAGTCGAATCCGATCCACAGGCCCCAGGGAAATTGGTCGGTCATGTTTGAAACCGCACCTAAACCGCGAAAATAGCGAATAAATGAGGAGTACAGGCCCAGGGCCATAATCACAAGAAATACAACTCTCCAGAAGGTCAACTTGATCTTCATTTCTTGCTCCCGTTTTTCTTCTCACCGCCTTCAACGGCGGCCACTTCTTCGCGGCGATGCGAGATCCAATAAATGCCGCCCAATACCAGCGACCACACGGGGATAAAGTCTGGAATCTTTTCCATCACTCGGCCGGTATATTCCGGCATCGGAGTGTCGCCAATTTTCGCGGAGGGGGGATAGCCGTACTCTTCCACATTCATGCTGGAGAGAATCAGGACACAGGTTCCGCCAACTTCGTGAAGGCCATAGATCCTCGGCTGGTAGTTCGACGGATTATCCCGGATACGCCCTTGCGCTTCCTTAATCAGTTCGTCGCGGTCACCAAACTTGGTCGCGCCCGTCGGGCAGATCTCGGCGCACGCCGTCTGCTTGCCGGCAACCACGCGATCCGGACACATAATGCATTTGCGGACGCGTGGATTTAGCGATTCCCATTCGTATTTCGGCTGAGCGAAGGCGCACGCCACCATGCAGTACCGGCAGCCGATGCACTTCCAGACGTCATAGACGACCGGACCTTCTTTTGTTTTGTGGAAAGCGCCAACCGGACAGACTGACGCGCAGGCCGGACGCTCACAGTGCATGCACAGTCGGCGCATGAATTTGTCGTCCTTGGTCATGACGACGGTATATTTATGTTCCGACTGCACCGACTCCGCTGCCACCCTATCGTTGTAGGGCAGCTTGTTCTGCTCGGCGCACGCTGCTTCACATTGCTTGCAGCCGATGCACATCGTCGCGTCATATAACAACGCCTTACTCATGGAAATCTCTCCTCGGCGCTTCCCCCGCGGGCCTTCCGTTCCAGAGAAATTAAGTATGAGTGCGTAGGATGACGGAACCAGTTTAGGAAGCGCGCAGAATACCCTCCGCGGACTAAACGAAAAAAAATACCGGGCTCGGATTGGCCAGCATCCGAAGCCCGGCGGGCTGTTCCGTCTGGCGGAGCCAATGGGGAAGGAGACTGTCGGCTGGCAATGAATCGGCAGGATGGTACTTCCGTCCGCCGAATTGAGCCGGACATCTTCATACCCCCTCATGCCTCTTTCATCCGCCGCCCGCAAGTTTGCGACAGCGGCAGATCTGCTAAGAGGAACAGCCAATTACGACTGCTACTTCTGCAAGCTCCGAACGTAGGTCACAATCGCCTTCGCCTGGTCAGGAGTCAGACTCTTCACGGTAGCTGGGTGCTTCGCCTTCTCCGTTATGTCCTTGACCAGATCAGCATCAGAAGCTTTCTTAGCGTCGTCGGAAACCAGGCTCGGAATCTTTGCTGCGGGTTTGCCCGCTGCATCCGCCCCGTGGCAGGCTGCGCATTTTGTTTTGTAGAGGGAGGCTCCGTCATCAGCGGCCCAGGACAGATTTGGGATCAGAATGAACAGGGCTACCGCGATTGTCATTACCAGCATCACCAGCTTCGTGGTCTTCATGATTTCTCTTCTTTCTCCTTAAGTATAGTTTTGCAACTCGATGAAAGCAGCGACTCTTCTCGCAACCCGACCCACTTTTGTTGCGGAAGTGAACACTGATAACCGAAACACGTCCCTAACTCTATGTAAAAGAACTCAACAACTTGATTGCTGCCTAGTTGAGATTTTCAACATTGGCGAGAATAGCTGCAGTGATCCCGGTCACCCACAGCGGTGACTCCGTCGAAGAGCCAAAACATCTTGACCAGCCTGTAATCTTTGATCTTTAGTCACCTAAGGGGGTGACTGGGGTCACGGTAGGGCACACCGGGAAGAGAGAAGATTCACTCAGTAGCGAGGTGAGCCGTGTCGACACTCACAAAGCTCCTGCTCGCACTAATGGTGATAGGTCCCTTGTGGATTCTGTTGAGAGTCGCCGTGATCATGGAGCGCTGTGAGCACCCACGTAGGCCGGAAGGCCATGTAGCGCGCCATGTGATTTCCGGCGTCGCTTCTTCCCATAATCCGAAACTACGCTAGGCCGCGTATCGAAAGTGCGTCGGCCCGGAGTCTGCCCCCAAAGGAGAAGATGGCATGAGCACGCTTGTGCTGGACAAAGATAAGAAAGCCGACCTGGCCGGACCGGGAATCGGCGATTACAAGGAACTGGAAAAAGTTCTGCCGCGCGGTTACCGTTCGTTGCTCAACCCGAAAGAGACCCAGCAAGCCCTCTTCCAGGTGAAGCGCTATATCGAAGATAACCTGTGCAAGGAACTCAACCTGATGATGGTCGAGGTCCCGCTCATCGTCGACGTCGAGAGCGGTGTTAACGACATGCTGGATCGCGACGGCTCGCGCACCCCAGTGCAGTTCCACATTTCGAATGATCGCAACCTTCATCCCATCGACGCGCAAGTTGTACAGGCTGCAACCAAGTGGAAACGCGTCGCGCTCAAGCAATTCGTTTGCAAGGTCGGCGAGGGCATCTGCACCGACATGCGCGCCGTTCGCAAGGACTATTTCCTCGATCACGATCACTCCGCCTACGTCGATCAATGGGACTGGGAACGCGTTATCATCAGCGAGCAGCGCAACCTTGACTCCCTGAAGGCGACAGTTCGAAAGATCTGGAAAGTGATCGTCGGAGCAGAGAAGTTTGCTCAAAACCTCTTCCCGCAATTGAAAGACTACCGCTATCCTGATCTGCCGGAGGAGTTGATCTTCTTGCACGCCGAAGAGATCCTCGACATGTATCCCGACCTGCCCCGCAAGCAGCGCGAGACCGCGATCCTGCAAAAGTATCCTGCAATCTTCATCATTGGTATCGGCTGGCCCCTGAAAGACGGCTATCCTCACGAGATGCGTGCCGCCGACTACGACGATTGGGTCACCGACACTCACGATCAGACCAACAAAGACACGCACGGCCTGAACGGCGACATCCTGGTATGGAACTCTGTGACCAAGCGCCGCCATGAATTGACCTCCATGGGAATCCGGGTCACGGCCGAAACCCTGAAGAAGCAGCTAACGTTGGCCGGGCAGCTGGATTTCATGAAACTGCCCTATCACCAGGCAATCCTGAACAATGAAATCCCACTCTCGATCGGCGGCGGAATCGGCCAGTCGCGGACGCTGATGCTGTTACTCCGCAAAGCCCATCTCGGGGAAGTCAGCGTCACCGTGTGGCCGAAGGTGCTGAAGGAGATGTGCGTGGGGAAGAATATTTTCGTGTTGGAGTAGGTTGTTGTTTGGGAAAAAGGGGTAGTCGAAGCGACTACCCCCCACCGTTTATCTCTCAGGCGTCGCATCGGCAAACGGGAAACCATGCGAACCACTTTAATTCTCGCTACCATCTTCAACATCATCGGTGGCCTGGCGATTCTATTCCTTCAAGGGTTCATCGCTCCGCTGATTCACTTCAACGACTCCGGTTCAGGACTGTTTCGGATGTTTGTTGGCGGCACGGCCGTGCTGTTCGGAGCTGCGTACATTGCGGTCTGGCAGGATTACCGGCGGAATCGTCCGTTGCTCGTCTACGGAACGGTACTCAAGTATTGGGCCTTTGCCATTAGCCTGTTTGGCTTTCTCACGTCGAGCCTTTCGCTCCAAATGCTGCTTCTGTTCGGCGTCGGGAACCTGATCTTTGCAGTGCTGTTCACTCGTCTCCTGCTGCGGCCACAGGACCGAAGGTAGGACGAACCTGGCAGAGACAGGGCATGTCCATTTTCATTTCCTGCGCGATAGTTGGAGTCCATTATCGAGGTGCTGCATGCCTGCGCTCTTAATACCGAATGCGCCTCCCCTGTTTAAGGGCGGTGCGGATAGTTGATGCAATCCGGGGATCCCCACCTACTTCCTGGATCGGTCTCGTCTACCCACTACAACAGACACCTGTTACACTCCCACCGGCAGCACTAATCGGACGGTCATGGCCGGCATGTGGCTCTTCACCGCCGTAGCCAAACGCCCGATCCCTTCCCGTATCTGCTCCGGAGCAGCATTGGAAAAGTTCAGCCGCATGTGCCGACTGCCCTCGTGGGGATCGTTGGCATAGAAGGAATTACCCGGCACGAACGCCACGTTGTGCTCGATCGCCGACTGGAAAATCGCCTGCATGTCCAATCCTTCGGGCAGCGTGACCCAGAGAAAAAGGCCACCATGAGGATGAGTCCAGGTGACGGTGGGAGGAAAATTCTCTCTCAAAGCCTGCAGCATCACATCTCGGCGTTCGCGATAAACCTGACGGATCAGCTTCACGTGCTTGTCCAGAAATCCATCGCGCGCCACTTCGTAGGCCACGAACTGAGTAAAGGTAGAAGTGTGCAGGTCGGCGCCCTGCTTCAGTTGTGCGAGCTTGCCGATGATCTCAGGCGGAGCTACGATCCATCCCAGGCGAAGCCCGGGAGCCAGCGTCTTCGAGAAGGTACTCAGATAAATGACGTTGCCAATCGAGTAGCCACTGTCGCGGCGCAGGTTTTCACGGTCGAGAACGACCAGCGGCGAGAGATGCTCGCCTTCGTAGCGCAACTGTCCATAGGGATCGTCTTCCACAATCGGAATGCCGTATTTATCCGCCAGCAGCACCAGTTGGTGACGACGACCTTCCGACAGCGTCGTCCCCGCCGGGTTCTGGAAATTAGGCAGGATGTACATGAACTTGGGGCCTGAACGCAAGGGTTTCTCCACCAAATCCGTTCGCAGCCCGTCATCGTCAACCGGAACCGAAACATATTCCGCGCCATACACATTGAAAGCCTGCAGCGCCCCAAGATAAGTCGGCGCTTCCACCAGCACGCGGTCCCCGGCATTGATGAAGAGTTTTCCAATCAGGTCGAGCGCCTGTTGCGAGCCGGACGTGATCAAGACGTTCTCTACTTTCGCTTTGATCCCGTAGCGCGCCATGTTTCCGGCGATCAGTTCGCGCAGAGGCTCATAGCCCTCGGTGGCTCCGTACTGCAAAGCCGAACCCGCCTGCTGTGTAAGCACTTTGTGGCAGGCTTCGTCAAAGCGCTCGATGGGGAACACGTCAGGAGCGGGCAGGCCGCCGGCAAAGGAAATCATTCCCGGCCGTTGCGTGATCTTCAACAACTCGCGGATTTGCGAACTGGTAATGCCTTTGGTGCGCCGTGCGTATCGTGCTGTCCACGCCGTGGACATTCTGGGCCTCCATGAAATCGGGCTGGCTTCGACCTGCCGTTGAGCCGGCGCTCAGTCTAGGCGAAGCCGTCGGGCTGATTTACCGCGCCCACGTGCGCCTGGTCATCGATGAAGAGCCGGCCTGCGGCAAGCGCCTTGCGGTCAATTTCGAGCAGGTCGAGTTTCTTCACCTTGTCTTCCAGTACGCTCAATGCAGTGCCGGGAGCCAGACACTCGGTCTCTTCCAGCAGCGCGCCCATCATCACGATGTTCGTGGCCTTGGTGGATCCGAGCTTGTCGGCAATCTCCGCGGCTGGAATGGCAACCAGCTGCACGCCTGGCGCAGAAAAATCCGCCGGCAGGCTGGCCCCGTTATAAAGGATGAGTCCGCCGCTAGGAACTTCGTGAGCAAACTTCCGCAGCGAGAATTCGTTCATGGCCACGAGCACGTCGGGGTGCGAGACCAGCGGCGATCCGATCCTTTCCTTCGATAAACACACATGACAGTGCGCGCTACCCGAGCGCATCTCTGGCCCATACGACGGCAGCCAGCTCACTTCTAGCGCTTCCCGCATGCCCATTTCGATAAGAAGTTGCCCCAGCAGCAACACACCCTGTCCGCCGAAGCCGGCAATCTTGATCTTGACATCTTTGAAGCGATGCGAATGTTTCACGACGCCAGCATCGTTTGCCCGGTCTTTCGGCGTGATTTCGAGCACGTCGGCGACGCTTCGCTGCGGTGGTTCCTTGCCGGCAGGATTCTCCGGCCGGCGGTCGCGGAAAACGTTCAGAGGAAACGTGGGGATCATCTTCTCGAAAACCCACCTCCGCGCCTCCACTGGATCTTTGCCCCAGATCGTCGGACACGGCGACAGGATTTCGACAAAAGAGAAACCTGCGCCGTCCCGCTGGATCTCCAGCGCTTTTCGAATCGCGCGCCGCGCTCTCATGATGTTCTTGTTGTCTGAAAGCGCCACACGTTCTATGTAAGCGGGCGCTTCCAACGTGGCGAGAAGTTCGGCCATGTGTAACGGAAAACCTTCATTCGAAGGCCGTCGACCCCACGGTGAGGTTGTGCTTTTCTGTCCCACCAGTGTGGTGGGTGCCATCTGTCCGCCGGTCATGCCGTAGATTCCGTTGTTCACGAAAAAGACGGTGATCTTCTCTCCACGGTTGGCGGCATGCACAATCTCGGCGGTGCCGATCGCCGCCAAATCCCCGTCACCCTGATAGGCAACCACCATCTTATCCGGGCATGATCGCTTGATGGCCGTGGCGGAAGCCGGCGCGCGGCCGTGCGCGACTTGCACATTGCCCACATCGAAGTAGTAGTAGGCAAACACCGAGCAGCCCACCGGACTCACGAAAATTGTCTTGTCCTGGACTCCCAAATCCTGCAGCGCTTCGGCAATCAGCTTGTGGGCCACTCCGTGTCCACAGCCGGGACAGTAATGGGTCTGGTGTTTCAGCTCTGATTTGCGCTCGTACAGGTCAAAGAACAAAGGTGACTTGGAGTGAATCACTTCGTATCCGTTGTTGCTGGCTGGCGCGGCAGCTTCGGATTTCACTTCGGAGCTGATTTCAGGACCCTCCAGCGTAGTTACGTTCTCGTCTCCCATTGTCGCTGTCCTCTCCGAATCAAACGCCTGATCGAACCGGTCTCACACCGTGACCGCCATGCGGGTCAGCACTTGTTCCTGCAATTCCGTAACCGACGGCACATTTCCTCCGACGCGGCCGTAGAACTCCACTGGCACCTTGCCGTTCAGCGTGAGGCGCACGTCTTCCACCATCTGTCCGTTGCTCAATTCGACCACGATAACTTTTTCGACCTTCTTAGCCGCTTTCGCCAGAGCTTTCGCAGGATAAGGCCACAAGGTGATGGGACGGAACAAGCCTGCTTTTATGCCCTCTTTGCGCAAAGCCTCGACCGTGGAAAGCAACACGCGAGAAACAATTCCGTACCCTACCAGCAGCACGTCGGCGTCATCGGTATGGTAGAGCTCGGAACGGGGCTCGGCTTCCTGGGCTCGAATGTACTTCGCTTCCATTTTGCGCTGGTGTTCTTCCAACTCGTCGGTTTCAAGAAAAATGGAACTGACCACATTGGCCCGCGTTTCTGCTGTACCCTTTACCGCCCAGATTTTGTCCGGCGCCTGAATCTCGTGATATTCCAGATCGAGCGGCTCCATCATCTGCCCCACAAAACCGTCGGTCAACACAACCGCGGGATTTCTATATTTGTCGGCAAGATCGAATGCCAGCATGGTGAGTTCCGCCATCTCCTGCACCGACGACGGGGCCAGCACGATGTTGCGATAGTTGCCGTGGCCGCCGCCCTTCACCATGGCGAAATAGTCGCTCTGCTCCGGCGCGATGTTGCCCAGGCCCGGTCCGCCACGCATCACGTCAACAATCACGCACGGCAGCTCCGCACCTGCCAGATACGACATACCTTCCTGCATAAGGCTAAGCCCGGGACCAGACGATCCAGTCATGACCCGTACCCCGGCCGCCGCCGCTCCATACACCATATTGATAGCGGCTACTTCGCTCTCCGCCTGCAGAAATGTTCCGCCCACCTGCGGGAAGTAAAGCGCCGCTGCTTCTGCGATTTCGCTGGCAGGAGTGATCGGATAGCCATAGTAAGCGCGGCATCCCGCAAGGATCGCGCCTTTCACGACTGCCACGTTTCCTTTACAGAGCTGCCGCATGTTCTTCTCCTTGCGCTGTCGCCACAGCTTTCCCTTTGGCTTTTATGCGGTAGACCGTGATGGCTCCAGGTTCCGGACAGCAATAAAAGCAAATTCCGCACCCAGTGCATTCTTCTCCCGTATATCGTGCGGGATGCGCCCCGTAGGAATTCAGCTCTGGCGCCAGCTCCAGACATTTGGGCGGACAGGATTCCACACAAAGCCCGCACCCTTTGCATTCCTCGAAATCAACCGTAACCTTACCGCGCGCCTGCCCCGCCATGTCTCACCTCATCACGGCCGCTTCTGGAGTTAAAGGTCGTTGCAGCCATTTAGTTTTCTCGCAATACAGGTAGAGCTCTTCTCGAAACTTAGGATGTGCGATGTCGATCAACGCCTGTGCCCTCTGCCGAATACTCTTGCCGTGCAAGAACGCGACACCGTATTCGCTCACCACGTAGCGGATCAGCCCGCGCGAAGTGACCACCCCTGCGCCCGGGCTTAGCATGGGCACAATGCGCGAGATCGTGCCGCTCTTGGCTGTGGACGAGATCGCGATGATTGGTTTGCCTCGCTTGGAGCGCGAAGACCCGCGCAGGAAGTCGACCTGCCCGCCGATCCCGCTATAGAACTGATTCCCGATGGAATCGGAACAGACTTGCCCAGTAAGATCGACCTGCAATGCGGAATTAATCGCCACCATGTCGTCGTTTCGTGCGATCGATAATGGATCATTGGTATAAGCCGTGGGATGGAACTCAAAGATCGGATTGTTGTCCACGAAATCGAACAACTGTTTCGTGCCCAGGGCGAATCCCAGAATGATCTTGCGCGGCTTGAAATTCTTACGCGCACCAGTAATCACGCCGGCCTCGATCAAAGGAATCACCCCGTCCGAGACCAGTTCGCTGTGCACCGCGAGATCCTTGCGATCCATGAGAAAGGGTAGAACCGCGTCCGGAATTCCCCCAATTCCGGTTTGCAGAACTGCTCCGTCGTCAATCAGACTGGCGACATTGCGGGCTATCGCCTTGTGCATGTCGGTAATTTGCGGCAGCTTAATGGCACACAAAGGGCGGTTGGAATTCACCACCGCATCGATATCCGTGACATGGATGAAGCTGTCCCCGTAGGTGCGCGGCATCTGATCGTTGATTTGCGCCACCACATAGCGCGCACATTTAGCCGCGGTAAGCGACGTATCCACCCCCACTCCGAAGCTGCAAAACCCATGTGAGTCTGGAGGGGAAAGTTCCAACAGAGCCACATCAATCGGCATGGCCCCACTCTCGAACAGGCCTTCAATCTCACTCAGGTAGATAGGCGTGTAGTCCGCCCGGCCATCGTTGATTGCTTCTCGGACATTGCCACCGATAAACATTGCGTTATGCCGGAAATGTCCTTCCATCTCGGGAGCCACATAAGGCGCAGCTCCCATGGTCATCATATGAACGATCTCCACGTCTTGCACGAAAGGACCGCGGCGCATCAGCGCCTCTACTAGTGTCTCCGGCTCCGCGCAACCCGGTTGGATGTAGACTCGCATCCCGGACCGCACACAGCGCAGCGCTTCATCCGCCGTTCGCAATTTTTTCTTGTAATCCAGCTCCCAGGACATTCTTCCCCCATTTACCGGGCGCTATCCAACCGCGCTAATCGTTCGCCTCAACTTAGACTGGTCCGACCTATAGCGCTCGTAACCCACAGCCGCGTAGTAGATGGCGCGGTCGAAAAATTGATCCACCAGCTCCTCCACTTCCAGTTCGCCGGCAATTTCCACGGGCTGGTCCAGTACCGCCTCTTGTTTCACGAAATCCCAAAGGTTTTTCTTGGTCAGGATGATCGCCCAAATGAGCTGACTCAGCGGCACATCTTGCTGAGCCCGTTTAGATCCAATTTCCAAATACCGCTTTTCGACATCCATGTCGCCCCGGCCCAGCAGCCACTCCGCCAGGTGCTGATAGATTTCGTGGACTCGTTCCCTCAGCTCCTCAGATGGTACGTTGTTGTAGTTGGGAAGCAGAGGGGAGTGGCTGGTTCGTTCGAGTAGCGCTGTTGCCAGCTTGTCCGAGTGGGTCTCAACCAGCCGGAGCAGCCTGTACGCGAGTATCATCGGCGCCCCTCCTTAACTGCTTGAATCTTCGACCCTAACCTTGAATACAGCTATGACAGGAGGCACGTCTGGCTGTGATATGGGTCACAGCAACGCTGACTCGGATCTTCCGTTTTTTTGCTCTTGGTTTTGCGGGCTGGATCGATCGCAAAAATCTGACGACTCGAAAGCGTTGAAAGACGGAACTAGTGACGATAATCACCCCCGAAGGTGCTCCGGGTCACTTCTTCTTATGAAATTAAATAGTAGGTTGGCTCTGTGGGAACGCAGGCCAATTGCATCGTCCAGGGCAAATTGCTCCTGACCTTGGAGAAGTGCGATGGAGGCGGCTATGGTGTCGAAGTGCGCGAATCCCTCCTGCTCGGCCACCTTCCGATATCTGCGTGAAGGCACCATTTTCCACGTAGCAGCCGGACCAACCACATCCGAAAAAGACAGTCTTCCCGGGACACCCTCCCACGAGCGCTTCTGGCTTTGTAGAGAGTGCTCGACGAAGATGACGATCATTTCCCACCACCACGGAATCCAGGTGGTTCCTCTGCAAGACTTATCGGAAAAACAAAGACGGCAGCGGAATCGAAGCATTGCCACAGGACCCGTCCCCGACCCTTCCTCGTGAGCGGAGCGGTGGGCCCTCGAAAGGAGCCATATATGTCAACGATGGCGCAGATTCACGATCAGAAGACCATTGCATTCAAACATGTGCTGATGGCCACCGACTTCTCAGATGCTTCCAAGCGTGCCCTTGATTTCGCTGTGGCGATCACCCGCAGGCATGGCTCGGAGCTTTTTGTAGTGCACGCAATTCCGGCCGAGCCGATTGACCGGATACCCATCGGTCCGCTTCCCCGTGAACTGGATCGCCACATGCTGGATGCGGAAAAACAAATGAAGCATCTTGAACAACAAACCGCCTTCGAGGATGTTATCCATCACTTGGTCCTCGAACGAGGTGACGTGTGGGAGGTTCTCGCTTCGGAAATTCAGCGTAACAATGTTGATCTGCTCATTCTCGGCACGCGCGGACGCGGCGGGCTGAAGAAGCTGGCCTTAGGTTCGGTTGCGGAGGAAGTCTTGCACCTGGCTTCGTGCCCAGTGCTTACCGTCGGTCCCCATGTTCCGCCCGCGGGAGCTGATGTGCCCGATTTCAAGCGCATTCTTTTCGCAACTGATTTCGGCCCAGCTTCGAGTAGAGCTCTTTCATACGCTTTGTCTCAGGCCGTGAATTGTCGCTCCAAGCTCTTCCTTCTGCACATGGTGCCACCAATGCCAGCCGCTAATCTGGGACCGGCAGCCTACGGACCCTCGGCTTACGCGGCGGAGGATTTCAGCAACTGGCAGCGTACGATGCGAGCCGAAAGCCTGCGGAAATTAAAAGAAATGATTCCGTCCGGAACGGAACTGGCAGTCGAACCCGAATATCTGACCGGGATGGATTTTCTGCCGGAAGGAATTCTGGACATGGTGGCAGCCCGCAACATCGACTTGATCGTCATGGGCGCGAATCGAATTTCGTCCCCTCGAATTGCTGCCCACATCCCTTGGGCTCTGACGCATGAAGTTTTGTGCCATGCCAAATGTCCGGTTTTAACGGTGTGTAACTGAAGGAAGCGCTAGAGAAGACAGGGAAGAACGATGATCAGGAGTTGACCATTTTTTGCAGCGCAGGCTTGTTGCGGATGAACAATGTGGCGCCCTTTAGCTGCACCAATTGCCGTTTCTTGAATTCTGAAAATAATCGGCTCACGGTTTCGCGAGTGGTGCCAATCATCTCGGCGATCTCCTCATGGGTCAGTGTCAGCTTCACCTGTAACGGATCGCCATTGCCCGCAGAATTGGACCAGCCCAGAAGCAACTTCGCAAATTTTTCCGACGGCGAAGTCGAGAGCCCCAGCGTGCGGATCTCTTCATAGGCTGTGTAGTAATTGCGGCTTAACTGCTCCGCAACTCGCACCGCCACTTCTCCATACTCACGCAAGAAGTGAAGCAGGGCATCCCGCGAAATAAAATTTGCCTGCCCTGGCTCGATCATCTCGGCAGTCACTTCATACGGCCGGTTGGAGATTGTGGCGTTGATCCCGAGAACGTCACCCGGCTCAGAAATTTTCGTGATGATTGTCTTGCCTTCGGCGGACGAGGTCGAGAGTTTCGCTTTGCCGGCGCACAGCACAAACACGCCTCGCGGCTGCTGGCCCTCGATAAAAAGCATGGCAGATTTTGGATAGACCGCGGTGGACTTGATGTCGTTCAGTTTCTGCACCGCAGCCGCCGGAAGATTGCAGAAAACATGCTCTTCCCGCACCGGGCACGTAAGGCAGTTGTCGAGAATATTCAGCCCGTAGGGAGCTCGCATTGCACCGCCTTCCCTTAAATTGTACCACTTAGTACCCCGTGATCACGATCACTAAAACCCGTGACTCGGGGCATGGTATCTCGGGAGCTACGCAACGAGAATGTAGTGTGCACGCGAGTTGTGGAAGCTGTGCATGTGGAGGGTTCCATGAGCACCGCAACCGAAGTTCGAGAGCCGGAAGTTAAACAGCCGGTCGTGGCGGGACGCACAGCGCGAGTCCCACCGGCATCGCCGGCAGCAGCCAGGCCGTTGTTTGCAGACTCTTTGCTGGAGTCAGGCGGAGTCAAACGCGGCCGGCGCACTGTTGCTACTGTAGTTTCGTTCATCATTCAGTGTGGCCTGCTGAGCGTCGCAATTCTCATACCGCTTATGTTTACCGAAGCCCTACCCAAGCAGCAGTTACTTTCGTTCCTGGTGGCGCCACCACCGCCGCCACCACCTCCTCCGCCTGCCGCCGCCGCTGCTCCCAAGATAGTGCAGCGCATCGAGAGCGAACTGCTCAACGGCCACCTTCGTACCCCCGGAAGGATTCCGCAGAAAGTCACGATGATTAAAGAAGAAGAGGCGCCACCGCCAGCTTTCTCCACCGGCGGAGTCATCGGAGGCGTTCCCGGCGGAATTCCCGGTGGGCAAATGGGTGGAGTCATCGGCGGAATTATTAACGCCACCTCAAACCTTGCCACCGCACCCAAACTGGCGCCACCCAAGCGCATTCGAATTTCGCAGGGTGTGACCGAAGGCCGGCTCATTCAGAAGATTCAGCCGGCGTACCCGCCGATCGCACGGGCCGCTCGTATTCAGGGCCAGGTTGTGCTGAGCGCTGTGATCTCCAAAACCGGTGAGATCCAAAATCTGGTTCTGGTCAGTGGACACCCTATGCTGGTTCCGGCTGCCATCAAGGCTGTCCAGCAGTTTCGCTATCGGCCATTCCTGCTGAATGGCGAACCGGTGGAAGTCGAGACCACCATCACCGTAAATTTCCAACTCTCTTGATGCTGCAGGAGTTGGAGTCGGGTAGCGCGGGAGGTAACAGCACCGTGGAAGAAGCCGAGCAGTTTCGAGTGCTTGCGTGGTGGTCCTCTGGCCGCAGTGGCATAGTCCAATCCGATTCGGCGCCGAACACGATCCACTTCGCTTCGCCGCCGGCGTTCGGCGGTATCGCCGGCCGATGGACCCCGGAAGACTTGTTGCTGGGTGCCATCGCCAGTTCCTACACCACTACCTTTCGGACGCTGGCGGAAAACGCAAAATTTGAGCATACCGATCTTCAGGTAGAAGTGGAAGGTGTGCTCAAGAATGCTGCCACCGGCTACAGCTTCGCCGAAATCTCCATCCGCGCAAATCTGGTGATTCCTGATGAAGCAGAACGCGCCCGGGCGCTCAGGCTTCTGAATACGGCCAGGAACCAGTGCGTTGTGTCGCGTGCACTCGCAGTTCAGCAGGTTTTCGAGCCCCTCGTGGCGGTTGCCGTGCCTGTGGTTTGAGGCCGCCCATTCGTTCTAATGTCACACCCATAATTAGGCTATCCTCAAGAAGTGGGTAGACCGTAACCCTGCAAATTGAGGAAAGCGGAGACCCGTGAGCTCAACGAAGGATGGACCAATGGAATTAGCGCTACAGAGCGAAGAGCAGCAGAAGACTCCGCAAAAACACGGCCTGGACGCCATGTTTTCCCCAGCTTCGGTGGCCGTCATTGGTGCGACCAGTCGTCCTGGCACGGTAGGTCGAACCGTTCTAGAAAACCTGTTGCGCGACACCTTTCGCGGAAAGATTTACGCCGTAAACGCCAAGCACGAGGAAGTGCTCGGACACAAAGCCTATAAGAGCATTCGCGACATTCCTCAGCCCGTGGACCTGGCTGTGGTCGCTACTCCGGCAGTTACGGTCGGTCCCGTCATTGCAGAGTGCATAGAGGCCGGTGCCAAGGCCGCGGTCGTGATTTCTGCCGGATTTAAGGAGCGTGGTGCGGAAGGCGCTGCGCTCGAACAGCAGATAAGAGATCAGCTGAAGCGGAGTTCTCTTCGTCTAATCGGTCCCAATTGTCTTGGAATCATGAATCCGACGATTGGGTTGAATGCTACCTTCGCCAAAGATCCACCCCAGGCCGGCAGCGTCGCATTCCTCAGTCAAAGTGGAGCTCTCTTGAGCGCCATTCTCGACTGGAGCCATCGTGAACAAGTCGGGTTCAGCGCGATTGTCTCGACCGGATCCATGCTGGATGTAGGCTGGGGAGATTTGATTTACTACTTTGGCGATGATCCGCACACCAAGAGCATCCTGCTCTATATGGAGTCGGTTGGAGATGCGCGCTCGTTCTTGTCGGCAGCGCGGGAAGTCGCCCTCAGCAAGCCAATCATCGTAATTAAAGCCGGCCGTTCGGAAGCCGCCTCGCGCGCCGCTGCCTCCCACACCGGAGCGCTTACCGGCAGCGACGAGGTGCTAGACGCAGCCTTTCGCCGTTCCGGCGTCTTGCGCGTGCATAACATCGCAGACCTCTTCTACATGGCGGAAGTGCTAGGCCGACAGCCCCGTCCCAAGGGCCCCCGGCTCACCATCCTTACCAATGCCGGCGGACCTGCCGTGCTCGCCACCGACGCACTGGTGGCGAATGGTGGAGAACTGGCTGAACTCTCTCCCGAAAGCTTGGAACGGTTGAATGACTTTCTTCCCGCCCACTGGAGTCATAACAATCCGATTGACGTCCTCGGTGATGCCGATCCCGAGCGCTATGCTCGTGCTCTCGAAATTGCTTCTCAAGATCCGAAGAGCGACGGACTGCTCGTCATCCTTGCTCCGCAGGGGATGACCGATCCTTTGCATATTGCCGAACGTCTCAAGCCCTACGCCAAGGAATATGGCAAGCCTGTGCTCGCCAGCTGGATGGGAGGAAACAGCATTGCTGGCGGCGAAGCGGCCCTGAATTCAGCGGGCATTCCCACCTTCCCCTTTCCCGACACCGCGGTGCGAGCCTTCACCTACATGTGGCGCTACACCTACAATCTGCGCGGACTCTACGAAACGCCCGCGCTCGCGGAAAATTCCGAACTCGCCGACTCGTCCCGCAAACAGGTCGAGCAGATCATAAACAATGCGCGCAATGGCGGCCGCGTTCTCCTTACCGAGCTTGAGTCGAAGCAATTGTTGTCGCTCTACGGCATCCCCACGGTAGAGACGCAGATCGCGCGCACGGAAGATGAAGCGGTCGCGCTGGCTTCTAAGCTCGGCTTCCCAGTTGTGTTGAAAGTCTTTTCTGAAACCATCACTCACAAGACGGATGTGGGTGGAGTCAAACTCAATTTGCAGGATGAAGCGGCCGTCCGCTCCGCCTATCGCACCATTCAGTCCTCCGTGGCCGAGAAGGCTAGCGCCAATCAATTCTCCGGGGTTACCGTGCAGCCAATGGTCAAGCTCGATGGCTACGAATTGATTCTCGGCAGCAGCATCGATCCGCAGTTTGGCCCGGTAATCCTGTTCGGTTCAGGTGGCCAGCTTGTCGAAGTATATCGAGACCGTGCCCTCGCGCTTCCGCCACTGAATACAACGCTCGCGCAAAGGATGATGGAGCAAACAAAAATCTTCACCGCGCTCAAGGGAGTTCGCGGTCGCAAGCCAGTGAATATGATGGCTCTCGAGCAGCTGCTGGTCCGCTTCAGTCAACTCGTGCTCGAACAGCGCTCAATTGCCGAAATCGATATCAACCCTCTGCTGGCCTCAGCAGAACGCCTGCTGGCCCTGGATGCCAGAATCGTGCTGCACGCGCCTGCCGTGGCGTTAGATGATCTTCCCAAGCCCGCCATCCGTCCCTATCCCTTGCAGTATGTTGCGCGCTGGACCATGCGAGACGGAAATCAGGTCACCATCCGTCCCATCCGCCCGGAAGACGAACCGCTCATGGTCAAGCTTCACGAAACGCTCTCCGATCAAAGCGTCTATCTCCGATATTTCTGTTCCCTCAGCCTGAGTCGCCGCATAGCTCACGAGCGGCTGCTGAAAATCTGCTTCGGAGATTACGACCGCGAGATGGCGCTAGTCGCCGAATTCACCGATCCCGTCACCGGGGAGCGCCGGATCATAGCTGTCGGCCGCCTGAGCAAACTGCACGGCAGGAATGAGGCGGAAGTCGCCGTGCTGGTTTCCGATCGATATCAAAAACACGGATTGGGACAGGAATTGCTCCGCCGAGTCGTCGAAGTCGCCCGTGATGAAAAGTTGAGCCAGGTCTCCGCTGAAATGCTGACCGACAATGTAGCCATGCAGATCGTCATGAAACGCCTGGGCTTTCGCGTTCGTACCGGCGAAGACATGACTTCGGTGCGAGCCTATCTCGACCTTTAGCGCGGTTGTCGCAGATTCGCCAGCATCCTCTCTACAGCTTTGAAAGGACGTGGCTTCTGCCGCCCTCTTGTGACCGCAATCACACTAAGAAGTGACATCACGCATCGCCGAAATCTGGACAAAGTGTAACCCTGAACTCGGGTGCGGAGGTGTCGTATGGCAGTCCTGGATCATAAGCAAAGCCCACCCGAAACCGAGAAGCGATCCGCCGCGATCTCCGTTAAGAACGTCCTCTTCGCAACCGACTTCTCACCCACATCGGAATCAGCTCTTCCTTACTCCACCGCCATCAGCCGCCACTTCGGTAGCACGTTGCACGTCGCGCACGTCCTCTCCGATTCCAGCGTGCTCCTGATGACGGGTGGAGTCGACTACGTGAGCGTCGGCACTCTCTACGAGGATGCCCACAGCGACGCTCAGGAGAGGATCCAGCGGATCACAACCAGGCTTGAAGGAATTCCTCACCGAACCTACGTGCGCCATGGGCAGGTTTGGACGAATCTGAGCAGTATCGTTAAGGAAAACGCAATTGATTTGATCGTGGTGGGAAGCCATGGCCGTACCGGATTAGAAAAGCTCCTGTTGGGTTCGGTTGCCGAAGACATCATGCGGCACCTGCCTTGCCCGGTTCTAACCGTCGGACCCAAGGTCGCAGGACGGGCTAAGCTTCAGGAATTTCAGACCAAGGGAAGGGAACTGGCGCCCGTCGAACTGGAACTGCGACAAATCGTGTTCGCCACTAACTTTACGACTGGCGCAATGATCGTCGCCCCGGTGGCAGTGGGGCTGGCAGAACAGTTCAGGGCGCAGCTCACGCTCATGCACGTCATTGAACAGTACGCGAACTGGGATACCCGTCCAGGGCCAATTGAAGATGGAGTCCAGAAGCTGCAGGCGTTGGTTCCTAAGGATGCGTCGCTGGCGTACCCTCCGGAAATCATGATGGAGTTCGGGACGGCCTCCGAATGCATCCTAGACACGGCCGCGGAACGCGACGCCGATCTGATTGTGCTGGGAGCGCGTCCCGCCGAAGGCGCCACGCATTTGCCATGGTCGACCGTACACCGCGTCGTGGCCCACGCCGCCTGCCCGGTCCTGACGGTGCCCGCGTAAGCCTGAAGTGGCCGCCCCGGCACTGGACCTCGACGATCAATTCGCCACTCTGCTCACAAGCACTTGTGATCTTGGTCACTGCCGCTCTAGCCCTGCCCACTCAGAATCAATAGGTGATTCGCTAAACCGGAGCGCCCGTGTTCAAAATCACCCTCGCACAATTCATCGCCCCCGGCATCAAACGCTTCGTCCTGGAAGCTCCCCGCATCGCCCGCAAACAGAAGCCTGGCCAGTTTGTGATTCTTCGCATTTACGAAGAAGGCGAGCGCATTCCCGTGACCATCGAGAACTCAGACCCGGAGCGCGGCACCATCAGCATCGTGGTTCAGTCGATCGGAAAAACCACCCATTTGCTCAATTCGCTGAATACTGGTGACACCATTCTCGATGTAGTCGGCCCTCTCGGAAAGCCCTCCGAAATCGAGAAGTTCGGCACCGTCGTAGTAGTCGGCGGCGGCGTCGGCACGGCCATGGCCTATCCCTCAGCGGCCGCATATAAGCGGGCGGGCAACCGCGTGATCTCCATCGTCGGCGCCCGCACCATGGAACTGGTGATTCTCGAGCAGGAACTGCGCGCCGTGAGCGACGCGGTGATGATCACCACCGACGACGGCAGCTACGCTGACAAGGGATTCGTCACCGACAAACTTCGCCAGCTCATTCAGAACGGAACCCGCATCGATCTTGTGCTCGCAATCGGACCGATCGTCATGATGCGAGCTGTCGCTGAACTCACGCGCAAAGAAAACATCCGCACTTTAGTCAGCCTGAACCCGATCATGATCGATGGCACCGGAATGTGCGGCGGCTGCCGCGTGCCGATCGACGGCAAAAGCGAATTCGCCTGCGTCGACGGACCGGAGTTCGACGCGCACAAAGTGAATTTCGAAGTGCTGGTGCAGCGCAACTCAATGTATCGCGATGCCGAACAGCGCTCGCTGGCCGAGTACCAGCGCGCGGCGGCCGAGAAAGCCGCGGCTGGAGAAAAAGATGGTGAAGAATCCTGCGCTGTGGCGCACAAAGGTGAACGATGAGTCCGACCCCAAACAAATCTCTCAACCCGTTGCCAATGAAGGCGCGCATGAAGGTTCCCCGGCAGCTCATGCCCGAGCAGCCCGCCGATGAGCGCAATAAGAATTTCAGCGAAGTGAATCTCGGCTACAGCCCTGAACTGGCACGGCAGGAAGCGCTGCGCTGCCTGGAGTGCGCCAAACCAACCTGCACAGACAACTGTCCTGTGGGTGTGAAGGTGAAGGAGTTCGTGGAACTGATCGTCGCTGGGGACTTCCTCGGAGCCGCCGCAAAGATTCGCCAAGACAACGTGCTGCCAGCGGTGACCGGACGAGTCTGCCCGCAGGAAGATCACTGCGAAGGCAAGTGCCTGCTGTCCAAGAAAGTGAAGCCGCTCGGCATCGGCTACCTGGAGCGCTTTGTCGCCGATTACGAGCAGCGCATGGGCACACATATCCTACCCAACCTACCACCCACCGGAAAGAAAGTTGCAGTGGTGGGCAGCGGTCCGTCGGGCCTCACGGTAGCCGGAGACCTGATTCAGAAAGGCCACAAGGTGCGAGTCTTCGAGGCTCTGCACGAGTTGGGCGGAGTGCTCGTCTACGGCATCCCCGAGTTCCGCCTGCCCAAGCAAATCATCCGCGAGCAACTCGACTACATGCGCGAAATGGGTGTTGAATTTGAGACAGATGTAGTCGTCGGCCGCACCCTCACCATCGATGAACTCATGCACGAAGAGGGATTCGATGCCGTCTATATCGGCACGGGCGCTGGCCTGCCCCAGTTCATGGGCATTCCCGGCGAGCATTTCAACGGGGTCTACTCGGCCAACGAATTTCTGACACGCATCAACCTGATGAAGGCCTACAAGTTTCCCACCTACGACGAGCCCATGGTCGACCTGCATGGCAAAGACGTTGCCGTAATCGGTGGTGGCAATACCGCGCTCGACGCGATTCGCTCGGCGCTGCGCCTGGGAGCGCGCAAGGCTTACGTCATCTATCGCCGCAGCGATGCGGAAATGCCCGCGCGCGCCGAAGAAGTCCATCATGCCCGGCAAGAGGGAATCGATTTCCAGATGCTGACCGCGCCTGTGGAATTTCTTTCCGATGGCAAAGGCTGGCTGACCGGAGCGCGCTGCGTGCGCATGGAATTAGGCGAACCGGATTCTTCCGGACGCCGCAGACCAGTTCCCATTAAAGGCTCCGAATTTGATTTGCCACTATCCGTCGCGATCATGGCGATCGGTACTACCGCCAATCCCATCGTCCAAAGCACCACGCCAGGTCTAGGTACCGACAAACGCGGTTACATCCAGGCCGATTCCGAGACCCAGCGTACCACCCGTCCCGGAGTCTTCGCCGGCGGTGACATCGTCACCGGCGCCGCTACCGTGATCCTCGCCATGGGCGCTGGCCGCCGCGCCGCCAAGTCGATCCACGACTATCTAACGAACGGCCAGTGGTGAGGCTGGCAATCGCGTTCTTCGCCCCTTGTGACCCGGGTCACCTATCCCCGCGACTCTTGTCACTGCCAGTCCACTCGACCAAGACTCTAATGAAGCCGGGAGCGCGGTGAGGAACCACCTCGTCGGCCGCGATCCTTCCGGGGGGTTGCAAATGGTGAATGACGATTTAGTGAAGTGTCCGTTGTGCGCTGGTTTCACCCACATCATTAAGCCGGAACTGTTGGAGGCCTTGCGCGATCCCAAGATTCGCCAACAAGTTGAGAGCTACGTCGCCAACCTATTGCAATCTCGGTCGGCCGAACTTACCACTGTTGCACCCCAGTCGCCGAGCAGGGATTTTAACAAAGAGGTTCACCACTGGAACCCGAACGTGCCTGTATGGCGGCGGAGCCCGAAGGAATAGAACCCGGCCACCGGAACCCGGGGTCGGGGCAGCAAGAAAAGATCACGGAGGAAGTAATGATCACCAAACAACAAGCTTTGGATTATCACAGCAGCCCCCAGCCCGGAAAAATCGAAGTCACTCCCACCAAGCCCTGCCGCACCCAGCGCGACCTCAGCCTGGCCTACACCCCCGGCGTGGCCCAGCCCTGTCTTGCCATCAACAAGAATCCGCACGACGCTTTCAGTTACACCGGACGCGGCAACCTGGTTGCAGTTGTAACCAATGGATCCGCCGTCCTGGGTCTCGGCGATATCGGCGCTCTGGCCGGCAAGCCCGTCATGGAAGGGAAGGCCGTGCTGTTCAAAAGATTCGCCGACGTGAATGTGTTCGACATCGAACTCAATACTCACGATCCCGAAGAGATCATCAAGGTCTGCCAGCTTCTCGAACCTACCTTCGGCGGCATTAATCTCGAGGACATCAAAGCCCCGGAGTGTTTCCACATCGAAGAGACTCTGCGCAAGACCATGAAGATTCCGGTTTTCCACGACGATCAGCATGGCACGGCGATCATCACCGGAGCCGCGCTGCTGAATGCTCTGGAAATCGTTGGCAAAGAGATCGGCAGCGTTCGCGTAGTCTTCAACGGCGCCGGCGCCGCTGGCGTTGCCACCGCCGAACACTACGTACGGCTGGGCGTGAAGCACGAGAACATTCTTTTCTGCGACACCAAGGGTGTCATCTACAAAGGCCGCACCGAAGGCATGAACCCATACAAAGAGCGCTTCGCCCAGCCAACCGACCGGCGAACCCTGGCGGATGCCATGCAAGGTGCCGATGTTTTTGTTGGATTGTCGGTGAAAGGCGCTGTGACTCCGGACATGGTGCGTTCTATGGCTGCGAATCCAATCGTATTCGCCATGGCCAACCCCGATCCTGAGATCACATACGAAGAGGCGAAGGCCTGCCGCAGCGACATCATCATGGCCACCGGTCGCTCCGACTATCCCAATCAGGTCAACAACGTGCTCGGTTTTCCCTTCATCTTCCGCGGTGCGTTGGACGTGCGTGCCACCGCCATCAATGAAGAAATGAAGTTGGCAGCTACACGAGCCCTGGCCGCGTTGGCTAAAGAAGATGTTCCAGACTCGGTCTGCCGCGCCTACGGCGTGGAAAGGCTGAGCTTCGGCCGCGAGTATCTGATCCCGACTTTGTTTGATACCCGCGTGCTGGTATGGGAGGCTTCCGCCGTTGCCGAGGCCGCGATGCGCACCGGCGTGGCCCAGGAACCCGTCGATCTCGTGGCGTACCGCGAGCAACTGGAGAGCAGGCTGGGCAAGGCCCACGAAGTGGAACGCTCCATGATTCACAAGGCGCAGGCTAATCCTAAGCAAGTGGTATTCCCAGAGGGCGAAAACGAAAAAGTCCTCCGTGCATGCCACTCTCTGGTCGAGGAGAAGATCGCCAAGCCAATTCTGCTGGGCAACTCTACCGCGATCCAAGCCCGCGCTAAGGAACTCGGCCTCAGCCTTAAGGGCATGAAGATTGTTAATCCCGGAGAATCGGAACTGCGCGAATTTTACATTCAGGAATTATTCCGCCTGCGGCAGCGCCGGGGCGTAACCCTGAATGAAGCACAGACACTCATCAACGATCGAAACGTTTTCGGTTCGATGATGGTTCACATGGGAGATGCCGACGCACTGGTCTCCGGTGTGACGCAACATTTCTCCGATACCATTCGTCCGGCATTGCAAATCGTGCGCATGCGCGAAGGCTTCCACCGGGTGTCCGGCTGCTATGTCCTGATCACGCATAAAGGCGACGTGCTGTTCCTGGCCGATGCCAGCGTGAACATCGAGCCCACCGCGGAAGACCTGGTGGAAATCGCCTTGTGCACCGCGCACCTCGCACGCCGTTTCGATGTCCATCCCCGGGTCGCCATCCTGTCATTCTCCAGTTTCGGCAGCGTCGATCATCCCATCTGCACCAAGGTTCGAAAAGCGGTGGAATTGTTGCACTTCGCTGATCCAACCCTGATCGTGGATGGAGAGATCATGGCCGACGAGGCATTGTCGCCGGAAATCATCGAGCAATCCTATCCCTTCAGCGCGCTGAAGGGTGGCGCCAATGTCCTGATCTTCCCCGACCTTGCTTCCGCCAACATCGCGTGCAAGCTGGTGGCAAAGATCGGCGGATGCGAAACCATTGGTCCAATTCTCATGGGAATGAGTCGTCCCGTGCACGTTCTGCACCGGGGTGCTCAGGTCGAAGAGATCGTCGACGTAGCCGCGATCGCCGTGGTCGACGCCCAGGAGAACGAATCTTACCTTCAGCTCCGCAAGGCCGAAGAGAACGCGGAGTCAGTAACCGTAGAAGACTAATAACTCTTCTACCGGGAAGTGAAGTGAGGAAAGTGAAGTGAGGGAAATGATTTGGAGTGATGCCGCGGGCCTAAATGCCCTTGGCGTCACTCCGAATCTTCACCGAGCGCATGCTGCTCGAAGCTAGACATCAGCATGTCGCTGGTTTTGAGGTGAGGTATGACTGGAACAATTTTGGCCGCCATTGTGGTGGTTACGGCGGCGGTGGGATTGTTCGTATTTCGCGCAATCCCCGGCATACGAACGTATTTTGGATACCGCGGCAAGCGCCTCATCACTTGCCCCGAAAGCCACAAAGCAGCCGCGGTCGACGTGGCGGCGGGTGAAGCCGCCATCGGCGCTTTTCTCGCCGAGCCCACGCTACACCTGACCGAATGCTCGCGCTGGCCCGAGCGACAGGATTGCGGTCAGGAATGTCTGCGGCAAATTGAAGTGAGCCCGGAAAACTGTCTGGTCTGGAATATCGTTTCGAATTGGTATGAAGGCAAGCAATGCGCCTTCTGTCGCAAGACCTTCGGCAAGCTTCAGCACTTGGACCACGCGCCGGCGTTACTCGGGCCCGACCAAAAATCAGTCGAGTGGAGAGAGCTCCGTCCCGAACAACTCCCTGAAGTGTTTTCCACTCATCGCCCAATTTGCTGGAACTGTCATGTGACCGAAACCTTCCGACGGCTCCATCCCGAACTGGTGGTAGATCGGGCTCTGGAGCCAAAGCGCATCATGTAGTCGGCTCGCGCTAGCCGCGATGCCGGTTTTGCGTCGCCCGGTTCGCCCGGGCCGCCAAAGTGTTTCCAGAACATTCGCCGCCCTGTCACCGTTAAAGCCAAGGCCTTTCTTGCGACCCTCCAAAGCCGATAACTAACGCGGTACCTGGGCCCATCCACGATTGCTTTACGTCTACGGTTCTGCGGTAATCAAAAGCTGAGGATGTTTCTCTTAATATTCTATGGACATAACTTTGTTACGAAAAACGGAATTCGTCGAAGGCCAATGCGGGCCGCATCTGGAGCCAGTTTACGTACGCTCCCAAGCCGTCGTTTCACGCCGCGTCGCCGGGGAAACTTTGATCGTTCCGGTGCGCGGCAAGGTTGGAGATCTGGCCTCGATCTACAGTTTCAACGAAAGCGGATCTCTGATCTGGCAGTCCATGGAATCTCCCAAAAGCGTTGCACAACTGATTAGCGCCGTACAGCAAGAATATGCGGTCAGCTACGAGCAGGCGGAGCGAGATGTGAAGCAGTTTCTAAGGGACACGCTCTCGGTGGGTTTGGTCGAGGAGCGCCAAGAAGACTCGCTGGCTGCTCTCAATTTTTCAGAACGAGAAGAAATGCGGTCGGCGGGCACGCAATGATAGTGCAGACGATTATGGACGAGCGCCACTCGGACAAGTCGTCATTCGAATATCCAGAGGGACCATGGAACAACTGAGCTACGGAGCATTCAGCAGGGACCTGCACCAGCGCCAATCCGGCCAGCGTGTGCCCATGCAGGTTTCCATCGAGGTTACCCGCCGCTGTCCGCTCGAGTGTCAGCACTGCTACAACAATCTTCCCATGGGAGATCAGGATGCCCGCAGTCGTGAGTTGACCACGGAAGAGCACTTCCGCATGCTCGACGAGTTGGTCGACATGGGCTGCTTCTGGCTTCTCTATACTGGTGGCGAAATTTTCGCCCGCAAAGATTTTCTTGAGATTTACACCTACGCCAAGAAAAAGGGTTTTCTCATTACCCTTTTCACCAACGGCACGCTCATCAACGAAAAGATCGCAGACTATCTGGTCGCTTGGCCACCCTTCGCCATCGAGATCACTCTGTACGGCCGCACCCGCGAAACCTACGAAGCGCTGACCGCAATTCCCGGATCCTATGACCGCTGTCTGCGCGGAATCAAACTGCTGCGCGAGCGTGGACTACCACTCAAGTTGAAGACGGTGGCAACTAGCATTAACAAACATGAAATCTTCGCGATGAAGCAGTTCGCGGAGCAAGAACTCTGTGTCGAATTTAAATTTGACGGCCAGATCAATCCACGCATTGACTGCTCGCAAAGCCCGCTTGCGGTGAGGCTAATGCCGGAAGAAGTCGTGGCGCTTGATTTTCACGCGCCAGAGAGAATAGATGAATATCGCAGGCTGGCCGAGCGCGATATGGTGAACCCGCCGAACGGAATGCAAAGTGAGACCGTTTATTCATGTGGTGGTGGTATGAATTCGTTCGCGGTGAACGCCTATGGTGAAATCGGCATTTGTGTTATTTCGCAGCAGGATACCTTTAGCATTCGAGGGGCTGGAGTGAGGCAAGTCTGGGAGGAGTCGCTCCTGCATTTACGAACGCGCAAACGAACGAGGATTACGAAGTGCGTTCGGTGTCGTATACAGTCGCTGTGTGGAATGTGTCCGGCTAACGGCGAAATGGAAAACGGCGACCGCGAAAGCCCTGTCGAATTTCTTTGCAACGTTGCACATCTACGGGCAGCGGCGATAGGACTTGTGGTCCCCGATCATGGAGAATGTGAATTTTGCCTCGGCGGCAGCCAGCACGGGGAAGTGATGGAGTCGGCTCGCCGGATTCGAAGCAAGGAAATCGATGTGGAGAGCTGGGCAGGGCCACAGCAAATCTTTCAGATTTTGAATAACCAGGGCTCGACCACAGGCTGCGGAAGCTGTGGAGGTCACTGACCGGACGACAAAAACGAGGGCTGAATGGAACAAGGATCGAAACAAGTCGACGGCATGAAATCGTACGAACCGCCGCAGCTAAGAACAATTAGCCTTCGCCCGGAGGAAGCAGTCCTGGGAAACTGCAAGATTTCGGGGGGAAGCGGCCCTGCTGGCAATGGGATGACCGGGCCGTGTGAGATGCTGGTGGGCGGCTGTATGTCGTTGGGATCATGAAGATGCCCACCGAAGAACTAAAGCAAGTGAGCGACACCTTTGCGCCAGCGCTCTCCCGTCGTGCGGAAATCGGTGCAGCCCACCGCAGCGCTTTCCGGGTCGGAGGCTTGTCGGTCCTATTGAGCGGAACTACCGCCAATGATGTGTCGCTGACGCCTCCCTTAGAGCCCTTTCGAATCGAAGCGGGAGAGTCGGATATCAATATCCGGGTTGAGTGGGTCGACAACCTTCCTCCGGGCCGGGGACGGATGCTTTTCGAATCCGGCTCCATTTGGCGTCTGTACGAAAACCACGGTGAGTTCCAATTCGACTTCAAAACGCCACGCTTGGGAAGATGGCCATACAAGAGACTGCTTACGGATTTGAGTTTTCGTCGAATCACGGTGCAGATGAGCGAAGAAAGCTTTGCCGCGGCCGCATATCCCGCGGATACTTTGGAGTATCCACTGGATGAACTGCTCATTACCCATCGCCTCACGCAAGAGCGCGCTATCGAGCTCCACGGCGTCGGAATCGTCGGTCCCGACGGCGCCAGCAACTTGTTTGTCGGCCACTCCGGCGCGGGCAAAAGTACAACGGCTCGTCTGTGGTCGTCGCTTCACAAAGTAGAAATCCTGAGCGACGACCGCATCATTGTTCGCGAACATTCGATTAGTGAAGATGGAACCCAGATTTTCATGTACGGCACGCCCTGGCATGGCGAGGCCGCATTCGCTCTGCCGCAGCGCGCCCCGCTACAACGTATCTTCGTTCTAGAGCACGGACACGGCAATGTTCTCACGCGTCTGCCGCCCAGCCAGATGGTCGCGGAACTGTTCGCGCGCGCCTTTGTTCCATTTCATCGCCACGAATATGTCGACTCCGCGTTGAGCTTTCTGCAGCGAGTCGCTGATTCTGTCCCTTGCTATCGCTACTCTTTCGAGCCCGACGAACGTGCCGTCGGCAGAATTCTCTACTTCAATGATTAGCAGCAAGTCTGATTCGGAAAAGTTCGAGGCTCTCAGCCGCGATTTGCTGAATAAGGGATTGAGCGTCCGCTTCGAAGCCCGTGGCGCCAGCATGTTCCCATGCATCCGTGACCGCCAGATTGTCCACGTTGCTGCCGTAATCGTGAGCAAATTACGAAAGGGCGATATTGTACTTGCAAAAGGTAATAGCGGCTTCCGCGTTCACCGCCTTGTGCTTGCCGATCATAACAAGAATTTGTTCATTACCCGCGGCGATTCCGGACAGCAAAACGACCTCCCAGTGCGCGGCGACCAGATTCTCGGTCTTGTCGTCGCCAAAGAAGTGAAATTAGGAAAAAAATCTGTGCCAACAGAACTAAAAGGAGTCGGCGGCAAACTGCTGCAAGCGGCGGCACGCGGGCAATATCTAGGGGGCAAGCTCCTGCGCCGATCGGGACTCTTGCTAGGCGCGTTAGGCCTGATTCTCGTTCTCGCGGCGCCAGCCTCCCGCGCTCAGGTCGCGGTCGACACCAGCCCCAGCACGAATACTACGGCAGATCTCACCGGGCCGGGCACGCAGACACTGACTTTCACTCACACCACATCAGCCACGGTAAATCGGGCGCTGCTCGTTGGCGTTTCGATGAACATCACAAACAGCCCCACGACCACCGTCACCGGCGTCACTTACAACGGCGCAGCCCTCACGTTCGTCGGTGCGCATAACGATACCGGAATCACGCGTCGCGTAGAAATGTGGTATCTGCTCAATCCCCCCAACGGTACCAACCTGCCAATCGTCGTTTCCGTCAGTATCCCCGCGGCTGCAACTGTCGGCGTAACGGCGGGAGCGACTGTCTTCACCGGCGTCGATCAGACTGTGCCGCTTAGTCCGTTCGTCTCGGCAAATGGCGCAGCCGCGACGAATTCTCAACTGGACGTCCCGAGCGTCGTCAATGGGATGGTGTTTGACACTCTGGCGGTAGGATTGGGGACAATCACGGTAAATGGTCCCCAGGTTTCGCAGTGGAACATAAGATCCGGGAATACGACTCCCAATGCAAATCAGGATATAGTCGGCACAGCCAGCACTAGAACCGGTGCGCCCAGCGTGCCCCTTTCGGAAAGTTTCAACGAGACCCTCAATCTCACATCCGTTGTGCCCAACGGCGTCGCATTCAATCTCACATCCGTTGCACCCAACACCGCCCCGCTCACTCTCACGTCGGCGGCGAATGCCGCGGGCGGCAAAACTGTTTACACCGGAACGATCACCGGCGGCGCCGGCAACGCTTTGGTCGGGGACACGGTTGTGGTGGCGGGTTTCACTGTCGCGGCCGACAACGGAACGTTCACCTGCACTGCGTCCACGGCGACCACAATCACACTCAACAACGCGGCCGGGGTTGCGCAAGTGCACGCTGGAACGGCAACTGTGACCACTACCATCTACACAGGCACGATCACCGGCGGTGCCGGCAATGCATTCCTTGGTGACACCGTTGTTGTGAGCGGATTCACCAACGCCGCCAACAATGGAACATTCGTGGTTAACGCATCCACGGCGACTACACTGACAGTCAGCAACAAAGCCGGGGTTACGGAAACCGATCCGGGAACGGCCGCTGTTGCGACCGGGACCAGCACCAGCGCCGTTTACGCGGGCACGATCACAGGCGGAACAGGCAATGGCTTCGCTGGCGACAGCTTCGTTATCGCCGGGTTCACCAATGCCGGTAACAACGGTACATTCACGTGTACCGCATCCACGGCGACCACGCTGACCTGTAGCAACGCTGCCGGAGTTACGGAAACGCACGCTGGAACGGCGACCACCAACAGCCCATTCAACTGGTCGCTCGGAGCCCTATCGATTAACCCAACCTCTGCCGATATCGGAGTCACCATCAGCGTGGGCAGCGCAGTTTTTCTGGGATCGCCCACTACTTACAACATTACTGTCACGAATAATGGCCCCTCAGCAGCGAATAACGTGGTGCTGACGGATACCTGGGCTGCTGCCAATCTGACGCTGGGAACGGTGACTGCCAGCGGGGGGACGACTTGCACGGGTACTGCACCCATTAGCTGCACGCTGCCGACTCCCTTTGCCAGCGGAGCCATCGCAACCATTGCCGTTCCGGTCACCGCCAGTGCCGCTGGTTCCTACTCCAACACGGCCGTCGTGAATGATTCAGGTACGCCGCCTGATCCGAATACTGGAAACAATACTTATGTGGCAGTGGCAACAGTCCAGTCGGCTGCCTGCGCTAACGTTTCCCAGGCCACGCCCGCCACCACCCCTCTGACCGGCATGTTGAACACTTATTATCCGGGAACGGCCAGCGTGGTGGCGGGAGCGACCTCAATCCCTGTGGGAGCCGCGACCGGCGCTGGCACCGCCATTGCTGCAGGCAATCTCTTGCTGGTGATCCAGATGCAGGACGCCAGCATCAATGACTCGAATACGGTTGCGTATGGGAACAGCTACACCGGCCAAGGTTTCACCGCGCTCAATAGCGCCGGCGATTATGAATTTGTCACCGCGCAAAACGCAGTCCCAGCAACCGGTGGCACCCTGACCATTACTGGCGCGGGTACTGGCGGCGGACT
>Ga0187887_10000083_pt1 | contig 93356 bp, 87 predicted proteins | sample June2016WEW_7_10_FD_132977 | JGI IMG/M metagenome (GOLD analysis project Ga0187887, IMG submission 132977) | Peatland microbial communities from SPRUCE experiment site at the Marcell Experimental Forest, Minnesota, USA - June2016WEW_7_10 | ecosystem: Environmental > Terrestrial > Soil >... | reverse complement strand
GTCCTTTTGGCCGCGCGCCATAATGAGCGGCGGCCAAACCGTCCAACCCGGGGTTCGAGCGATCGGGGACACACAGCTTCGGTGAGGCAAGGAGGCAAATCGATGAGGTACATAAATCAGCTTCGGTCGACTGAAACGCATACCCGCACCGCTCAACCTCATCGTTAGACGGCAAGCATGAGTTCGCGGCTCTATTTTTTGTTTTCGCAATCGCTACCATTGGCGGCTGCGGGGATGGGTTACTTCGTTCCAAAGCTGGACATATTCATCTTCTTCATGAAGCTTGCCTTTGTCCCGTATATCGTGACTGTGGTCGTCACCTCGATACTCATTTATAGGGCGAGTTCGATGCGTGCTCTTGCCAAGTTGTCAATCGCTACACCGGCCGCCTTCGCGATAGCCCTCGGCGGGTTTGTGCTCATTGTCGGTCGCGTACCTGACATTCATCGCACCTTCAGCAACGTTATTTCTTCATTTTTTGCGGTCGCCGGCTTCGGCGGGCTCTTTGCCTATGCGTATGTCATGGCCGCTTGGGGGTTATGGGCCTTGGCAGTGAGGTATAAGCTCGTAAAAAATGAGTTCGCCGTCTAACCGTCGTCGGGACGGAGCCCTAAGGGATAAAATGCCATTCGCACGATAGGGAGACGAATCGGGATAACGCAGCTTCGGTGAAGTCCTTGCGGCCGCGTGCCGCTGAATCTAATAGTTAGAGCACGAAAGAGGTACTACATGGACAAGCCTCGATATTGGTTTGCGGCGAAGCGCTACGGCTGGGGTTGGGGGCTGCCGCTGACTTGGGAAGGGTGGGTGGTGTTCGCGGTCTGGTTAGGCGTATTCCTCGCTGCCATTCCATTGTTTCGACCGCCCCGTCACGCCTTTGAGCATGCGCTGTTCGTTGTTGTGATGATCGCGGCGCTCCTTGGCGTATGTTATTGGAAGGGTGAGCCGCCGCGCTGGCGCTGGGGAGATCAATAGGTGAGGCCGCGATCCAACGAAATTAGCGCATGGTTGTTGGACCTGATGGAATCGTCATCGCAACACTCGAGGGGGGTAGTGACATGAAATTCGCGCTTGCAACTCTCTCTTTAATCACCCTGGTCGGGGGGGCATCCTATGTCAGGGGATTCGACCGACCTGAAGCGGCAGCGGAGTCGGCAGCGCAGGCGTGGCTCGTGCTCGTCGACGCGGGCAATTACTCCGCCAGTTGGAGCACGGCCTCATCGTTCTTCCGGCAACGCGTCTCCCAGTCGCAATGGCAAGCTGCAGCGGGGAATGCTCGTGCTCCGCTGGGTGCGCTAAAGTCACGGCAGATCCAGTCTGCGACCTACGCTCAAAGCGTTCCGGGCGCGCCCGATGGACAATACGTGATCCTCAAGTTTGCTTCCTCTTTCGAGAACAAGGCAAGTGCGATCGAGACGATTACGCCGATGATGGACACCGATGGTACTTGGAGGGTCTCCGGCTATTACATCCGGTAGGTCGGATTCTTCGTGCTGGATATAATGCCCAAATGTACACACCTCAGGCCGGCATCTTCGCGCTGGGAAATTCTTCGCATGCGTACTTGGAGTTCGACCTTCAGGAGGCGAAAAAATGGAAGGATTTCGCCTCCACGATCGCCGCGATCCGTGAACCAAGGACCACCACGGGAGGAGTGAACTTCGTCATCGGCTTTCGGCCTGAGCTCTGGCGCGATATCGCTCCCGATGACGCTCCTTCAGGGGCGGAGGGCTTCAACAGAGAGATTCTCGGCACGGAAGGATTCGTCATGCCGAGCACTCAACACGATGCGCTGGTATGGCTGTCCGGCGGCGCCTATGACGTTGTCTTCGATATGGCCCGCTCGGTCGTCCGTGACCTTGCAGGACTAGCGTTGCTGGCGGATGAAACCTCGAGTTGGTCTTACCGGCACGACCGCGATCTCACCGGCTTCATCGATGGCTCGGAGAATCCGACGCTGCTCGATGCGCCCGACGCCGCACTCCTGCCCGAAGGCGTCCCCGGCGCAGCAGGCTCGGTCCTGCTGCTTCAAAAGTGGAAGCACAAGGTCGCCGAGTGGGAAGCTCTGCCGGTCGATCGGCAGGAGCGCATCATGGGACGCACCAAGCTCGACAGCATCGAGCTCGAGCATAAGCCATCGGACTCGCATGTCGCCCGCACGGATCAGGACGAGTTTGGAAACATCTTCCGCCGCAACATGCCCTACGGAAATATCGAGGACCATGGCACCATGTTCGTCGGCTTCAGCGCAGACCAGAAGCGGCTTTCCAGAATGCTCGATAGCATGGCGGGCCTGGTCAACGGCACGCGCGATGCGCTCACACGCTTCACTCAGCCGTTGACCGGTTCCTATTATTTCGTGCCTTCGGTCGAGAGCCTGCGGCGCTTACGCGGCGATCCAAAGCCGGCCTAGTAGATAAAGACAACGAAGCCAAATCGGCTGGGTTCGCCAGTCATCGGGCAATGGGTTTCGTGCCCGGCGTGGCCATGATGATGTCGCGCTGCAGATCGCGCCCCACGGAAAAGGTGTGCTCGCCGACGGCCCGAAAGCCGTGCTTTCGATAGAACGCGAGTGCTCGGGGATTCCTTTCCCAGACCCCGAGCCAGACGCCGTCGCAGCCCTCGCGAGCGGACTCGTCGAGGACGTTATTCATCAGTTCCTGAGCGAGCCCCTTTCCGTGCCAGTCGCGTGCCACGTAGATTCGATGCAGCTCCGCGGGACGGCTAAAAGGCACGGCACTCGAGCCATGCAGAAGCCTCAGCTGGGTAAATCCCACGAGTTGACGGCCGGTTTCGGCGACGGTCGTCACGATCGCCGGATCAGCGATCTCGCGGGCCTGAATAGCGGGCGCGAATGAAGCCGAGCAATGCAGGTCCATGTTATCGGGCGTGTTCACGGCGCTGAAGGTGTCCCGAAAAGTCAGCTCCGCCAGCTCCGCGAGTGCGACGGCATCGAGCGCCTGTGCTCGCCTGAGCGCGTGCATCAGCGGGAACCGATATCTGCTGCCGAGCGATCAGGCGCGCGACGCGGACCGCGTCAGCCCGCCGCCTTGACGGCTTGGATCAGCTGGCTGACGGCGGCTTGCGCATCCCCGTACAGCATGCGGGTTTGATCGAGCCCGAACAGCGCATTATCGATGCCCGAGAATCCATGGCCCTGGCCGCGCTTGATGACGATGACATTCTTGGCTTTGTCGGCGTTCAAAATGGGCATGCCGTAGATCGGGCTGCCCTTGTTGGTGCGTGCGTCGGGGTTGACGACATCGTTCGCGCCGATGATCAGGGCCACATCGGCGGTCTCGAACTCGGCGTTGATCTCGTCGATATCCGAAATGAGGTCGTAAGGCACGCCGGCTTCGGCCAACAGCACGTTCATGTGACCGGGCATGCGGCCGGCGACGGGGTGGATGGCGAAGCGCACTTGGACGCCGCGGTCGATGAGGAGTTGGGTGAGTTCCCACACCTTGTGCTGTGCCTGCGCCACGGCGAGACCGTAGCCCGGTACGATAATGACCTTCTGCGAGTAGGCCATCATGACGCCGGCGTCGGATGCCTCGATGGGCTTTTGCGTGCCGCCGGCGCCGCCGGCGGCCGCCGTGGAGGTTTCGCCGAAGTTCGCGAACAATACGTTGCCGAGCGAGCGGTTCATGGCTTTCGCCATGAGCTGCGTCAACAGCGTGCCGGCGGCGCCGACCACGGTCCCCGCAATGATCATGGCGGCGTTGTCCAGCACGAAGCCTTCGAACCCCACGGCGAGGCCGGTGAGCGCGTTATACAGCGAGATCACCACCGGCATGTCGGCGCCGCCGATGGGCAGCGTCATTGCGATGCCGAGGAGCAGTGCGCAGGCGAAGAAAAGCGAGACGACCGGCAGGCCCTCGCCCTGGCCCGAGACGATCATGACGCCGAAGACGACCGCGGCCAGGAGGATCAGCCCGTTGACGATCTTCTGGCCGCCAAAGCGCACCGACTTGGTGATCAGGCCCTGAAGCTTCGCGAACGCGATCAAGCTGCCGCTGAAGGATACCGAACCGATCAGTCCACCGATGGTCGCGATCGCAAGATGAACCAGGTTCTGTTCGCCGCCGCGGTACAACTCGACCGCGGCGATCGCGGCGGCGGCACCGCCGCCCATGCCGTTGTACAGCGCGATCATCTGCGGCATGTCGGTCATGGCGACGCGTTTGCCGCTGACCCAGGCGACGATGCCGCCGATGCCGATCGCGGCGACCACGAGAATGAGATTGAACTGGGAAGCCCCCATGAACGCCAGCGTGGCGAGGGTGGCGAGCAGCATGCCGGCGCCGGCCCAGCGTACGCCGCTCACCGCCGTCAGCGGCGAGCTCATGCGCTTCAGGCCGAGAATGAACAGCGCGGCTGCGACGAAGTACGACAGGTGCGTCAATGTTTGGGTCGACACGGAGGACATAAACTACTCTTCCTTCTTCTTCTTGCCGGCTTCTTGCCTCTTGCCGGCGGTCACGAACATCTTGAGCATGCGCTCGGTCACGACGTAGCCGCCGACCGCGTTGCCCGCCGCAAGCACCACGCCGATGAAGCCGATGGCCCTGACGAGCGTCGAGTCCGCGCTCGCCAGCGCCACCATCGCGCCGACCAGCACGATGCCGTGAACGAAGTTCGAGCCGGACATCAGCGGGGTATGCAGGATCACCGGTACGCGTGAGATGACTTCGTACCCGGTAAAGGCCGCCAACATGAAAATATATAGCGCAATGACACCGTCAATCATGACCCGCCCTCCACGGCTTTGCGGGCTGCTTCGTTCTTGATCTCACCGTCGTGAGTCAGTACGGCGCCCGCGAACACCTCATCGTTCCAATCCACGGCGAGCTCGCCCTTAGGCATCGCCGGTTTCAAGAAATTGAACAAATTGCGCGCGTACATTTCACTCGCATGATAGGGAAGGGTCGCCGGCAGATTGATCGGACCGATGATGGTCACTCCCCCATGCTGGACCGACTCGCCGGCGCGGGTGAGCTCGCAATTGCCGCCTTGCTCGGCGGCGATGTCGACGAGCACCGAGCCCGGTTTCATGCGCTCGACGGCGGCGCGGCTCACGATGCGCGGCGCCGCTCGGCCGGGAATTGCCGCCGTGCTGATGACCACATCGCTCGCGGCGATACGCGCATCCAAAACTTCCTGCTGCTTTGCCTTCTCTTCCGGCGTCAGCTCGCGCGCATATCCCCCGGAGCCCTCGGCGGACACGCCGGTTTCGACGAATTTCGCGCCCAACGACTTCACTTGATCCTTGGTCGCGCTGCGCACGTCATAGGCCTCGACGACGGCACCCAGGCGCTTGGCGGTCGCGATGGCCTGCAGTCCGGCGACACCGGCGCCGATCACCAGCACGGAGGCGGGGCGAATCGTGCCCGCAGCGGTGGTCAGCATGGGGAGAAACTTTTCGAGGGCGTTTGCCGCGATGAGCGCTGCCTTGTACCCGGCAACCGACGCTTGGGAGGACAGGGCATCCATGGATTGCGCGCGCGAGATGCGCGGCACCAGTTCCATCGCGAAACTCGTGATGCGCCGCTCTTTGAGCGCCCGGACCAGATCGTGGCGGGCGTACGCCTGCATGAATCCGATGACGACCGCGCCTGGCTTGAGGCTGTTGACGGTCTCGACCGTGGGGGGCTGGACACAGAGCAGGATATCGGCGCTCGACCGTATCGTGGCCGCATCGGTCAATTCCGCATCTGCATACGCATTATCGGTAAAATGGGCAGCCGTACCGGCACCCCGCTCGACCAAAACTCGAGCGCCGAGGCCCTTCAGCTTACCGGCGATTTCGGGCGTGAGCGCCACCCGGGTTTCATTGGCGACACTCTCCCTCAAGACGCCCACTGCGACAGGCATACTGGATATCCCCCTCAAAACATTGAATTATGGCACAAGGGTCGTCTATCTTTAGTATGTCATGAATAGGTTGATTCGAGACAGTTCGGTATCACCCGAAATCAAGGACGACTTGACCATGGTCGTCCACGGCTATCCCCTGTCCCAACAGATCCTGCGGACCGATGTCTCCGGCATGCCGCTGGAATGGGTGGACTATAAGGAAGCTGCGCGGCTCTACCACACGGACCAGGTGGCCTACACCTGCGGCACCTTGCTGTACCGGCTGTATGGGGGCACCTGCGCCAGAACCGGGCTTCGCACCATCGTCGACGTGAATTCCATCATCGCCACCTTGGGGCATACCGGCAATCCTGGAAATTTGAGGGGGGGGGCCTATACACCGCCGCTCAACAATCAAACGCTGTTCAGGCGCGACGCCTACCTCTGTCTGTACTGCGGCGCACGGTTTCCGTACAGCCTGCTGTCGCGGGACCATGTCACCCCGTTCAGCCGCGGCGGCAAGGACACGTGGAGCAATGTGGTGTCGGCCTGCCGCCGATGCAACAATGCCAAGGCGTCCCGCACACCGGAGCAAGCCGGCATGCAGCTTTTGGCCGTGCCATTCACACCGACCTATGCGGAGTACATCTTTCTCAAGGGGCGTCGCGTACTGGCGGACCAGATGGAATATCTGGTGGCGCACTTCCCGCGCTCCAGCCCGCTGCACGAACGCATGCAACGCTGGCCGATGTGACCGGCCCAGTTCCCGGCGGCGTGGTCATGGACGGCAACTGGGTCGACGGCGCGCCGGCGGCCACGGATCTGCTCCCCGGAGGGACGAGTGCGCCACAGGCGCTCGCCGCCGTGCGAGCGGGCATCGTTTACCATATCGATGCGAGCTACTTCATCTTTAGAGCGTACTACTCCATGCCGCCCGACATGGTGGACCGTGACGGCAACGCGACGCATGCGCTCTACGGCTTCGCGCGGTTCCTGTGCGATTTCCTGGAGAGCGTGCGGCCCGAGCATCTCGCGGTCGCCTTCGACGAGAGCCTGCGAGGGGAGACCTCGTTTCGATGCGGCATCTACCCGGCCTACAAGGCGAATCGCGAGCTGCCGCCTGCCGACCTCAAGCGCCAGTTCGCGTTCTGCCGCGAGTTCTGCCGTCTTCTGGGCGTCGCGGAGTTTGCGAGTTCCGAATACGAGGCCGACGACATCATCGGCACCCTGACGGCGCGCGCGCGGGCGGCGGGACTCGCCAACGTGGTGGTGTCGCGCGACAAGGATTTGTCCCAGCTCATTCGCCACGGCGATGTGTACTGGGACTACACCGGCAACGCCCGCTATCAGTATCACGACATCGGCCCGCGCTTCGGCGCCGCGCCCGAGTCGATTGCCGACTTTCTCGCGCTCACGGGCGATTCGGTCGACAATATTCCCGGAGTGCCCGGCATCGGCAAGAAGACCGCCGCCGAACTGTTCGCCCATTTCGGCTCTCTGGATGAGCTTTACGCCAACCTCGAGCGCATCGCGACGTTGAAGCTTCGCGGCGCCGCGACTCTCGCCTCGAAGCTCCTCGCACACAAGGAGTCCGCCTACCTGGCGAGGCGGTTGACGGGTATCGTCTGCGACATGCCGCTGCGCGCGACGCCCGAGGATTTGCGACGCGGGCGGCCGGATGGCAACGCTCTGCACGCCTTTTTCGACACTCATGGCTTTGGCAACATATTGCGGCAACAGGCCCGGCGCATCGTGAGCGGGCAGCCTCGCTAGCGCCGGAACGCCGCCGGCCGACCCGCCGACGGCACCGAGGGAAGGGCGAACCACATGGCAATGCTGATCGTAGGTCTGGTAATTTTTCTCGGGGTGCACTCGATCGTCTTCGTCGCGCCGGGATTGCGCGCGCGCGCGGTGGCGAGGCTCGGCGAAGGGACCTGGAAGGGGCTGTACGCGCTAGTGTCGATCGTCGGATTCGTGCTGCTGGTGCGCGGGTTCGCGGTGGCGCGCGCGGCGCCGGTCGTGCTCTACACGCCGCCCGGGTGGCTGCGCCACGTCACGTTCCTGCTCATGCTGCCGGTCTTTCCGCTGATTTTGGCCGCGTATTTCCCCGGACGAATCAAGACGGCGATGAAGCATCCGATGCTGGCCGCGGTGAAGTTCTGGGCGCTCGCACATCTTCTGTCGAACGGCACGTTGGCGGACGTCCTCTTGTTCGGTGGATTCTTGGCCTGGGCGGTGCTCGATCGAATCTCCTTGAAGCGCCGCGCGCCGCGGCGAATTCACACCGCGCCCGCGCGGCCTTTCAACGACGTGCTGGCGGTCGTGGTGGGTCTCGCCCTGTATGGCTTCTTCATCGGCTGGGCGCATCTGCACCTATTCGGGGTGTCGCCGCTTGGCTAGCGCAATACCGCCGACCTATGCGGACGTCGAAGCCGCCGCACGGCGCTTGAAGGGACACGCTCATCGCACGCCGGTCATGACCTCGCACGGCGTCGACGAGGCTCTGGGCGCATCCGTGTTCTTCAAATGCGAGAACTTCCAGCGCATCGGCGCGTTCAAGTTTCGCGGTGCGTTCAACGCGCTGTCCTGTCTTCCCGCCGAGGCGCGCGCCCGGGGAGTGATCGCGTTTTCCTCGGGCAACCACGCGCAAGCCGTGGCGCTCGCGGCACGGATTCTCGGCATGGAGGCCACCATCGTCATGCCCGAGGACGCGCCGGCGTCGAAACTCGCCGCAACGCGCGCGTACGGTGCCCGGGTCGTCTTGTACGATCGGTACCGCGAGAACCGCCAGGAGATTGCCGAGTCGCTGGCCGGTGAGCGCGGCGCGGCAATCATTCCGCCGTACGATCATCCCGATGTCATCGCCGGACAGGGCACGGCGGCCGCGGAACTCTTCGAGGAGGTGGGGCCGCTCGACAGCCTTTTCGTCTGTCTGGGTGGGGGCGGCTTGCTGTCAGGCTCGCTGTTGGCCGCCAAGGCACTTTCGCCGGCGTGCCAGGTGTATGGCGTCGAGCCCGAGGCGGGTGACGACGGCCAGCGCTCGCTGCGTCAGGGCTCCATCGTGAGCATCGACGTGCCCCAGACCATCGCGGACGGGGCTCAGACTCAAAGCCTGGGGAAGATCACGTTCGAGATCATTCGGCGCGACGCAGCAGGCATCTACACCGCGACCGACGCGGAGCTCATCGACTGCATGCGGGTGTTTGCCAATCGCCTGAAGATTGTGGTCGAGCCCACGGGGTGCCTGGGCTTTGCGGCGGCGCGGAGCCATGCCTCACAGCTTGCCGGGCAGCGGGTGGGCATCATCGTGAGCGGCGGCAACGTGGATGCGGATCGCTACGGAGCACTGCTCTCGGCCGCCGGCGGATAGTGACTCGGGCGCGAAGTGGGCGGACTGGACCATGCGGTGAAATACGTGGCAGCGACAATTTCGGCCGTCGCCGGGCTGGCCGCCCTGGTGTTCATCGGCAACGGCTATCTGAACACGCGTCGCACCGACCGCAAGGCCGAGGAGCTCCACGCGGCGGTGCATGCGATGACCCAGCAGGACCTCGCCGCCGCCGTCGCACGATGCGATACGCCGCAGAATCCCGGCGAGCCGCGCACGGGCGTCGTGCGGCGCGATGCGGCCTATTGCGAGGACGTGGCCCGGGAGATGGACAACCGGCCGCTCGAGATCGTGGAACACAAGCCCTCCGCGCCCGCGCCGCGCTAACTAAGCCTGCTTCAGCCGCCCGCGCCGAAAGTCCGCGATGATTTCACGCGCCGCGTTGTGGCCCGGCGCACCGGTCACGCCGCCGCCGGGATGCGTGCCCGAGCCGCACATGTACAAGCCGGGGAGCGGGCCGCGGTAATCGGCGTATCCCAGCATCGGCCGCGCGGAGAACAGCTGATCGAGGCTCAACGCGCCATGGAAAATGTCGCCGCCGATGAGGCCGAAGGTGCGCTCGAGATCGAGCGGACTCATGATCTGCCGGCCGAGTATCGAGGCTCGGAAATTCGGGGCATGACTATTGACCAGGTCGATCATCACGTCGGCCACTTCGTCACGGTGCTCGTCCCACGAGGCGCCGTTCGGCAACGTCGGGGCGACGTGCTGGCAGAATAGGCTCGCCACATGCTGTCCCCGCGGCGCAAGACTGTCATCCAGGGTCGAGGGAATCAGGATTTCCACGATGGGCCGCTTCGACCAGCCGCCGGCCTTGGCGTCCAGATACGCCTGGTCCATATAGGCGAGGCTCGGCGCCATGATGATGCCGGCCGTGTGGTGGTCCGCGAGCGTGCGTCCCGGCAACACCGTGAAATCGGGGAGCTCGGACAGCGCGACGTTCATCCGGAACGTGCCCGAGCCGCAGCGCCAATGACCGATGCGCTCGCGAAAATCCGCATCGAGAGCGGCCGGGTCGATCAATTGCTCGTACAGGAGCTTCGGGTTCAAATTCGAAATGACGCTCCGGGCGCGAAACACCTCGCCGCTCTCGGTCACGGCGCCGACGGCGCGTCCCGCTTCGATGAGCACCTCGCGCACCGGACTCGACAACCGGATCTCGACGCCGCGCTCCGCGGCCGCCTTCGCCATGGCCTGGGTGATCGCACCCATTCCGCCGATGGCGTGCCCCCAGGCGCCTTTCTTGCCGTTGACCTCGCCGAACACGTGGTGCAGCAGCACATACGCCGAGCCCGGTGTATAGGGGCTCGCGTAATTGCCCACGATGCCGTCGAAGCCGTAGGCGGCCTTGATCGGTGCGCTCTCGAACCACCGGTCAAGATAATCGCCCGCCGACTTGACGAACAAGTCGAGCAGCTCCCGCCGCAGCGCCATATCGAGCCGCGAGATGCGCCGGCCGAGGCGCGCACCGCGCAGCAGCTCGGGGATCGACTCGAGCCAACCGGCCGCCGTCACGTTCGGCGGCGTTTCGAGCACCATGTCCCGAAGCACATCCGCGATGACGTCGAGGCGCTCTGCGTAGGCCGCGAGCCGCCCGGCATCGCGCCTCGAGAATTTGGCAACCTCCGCCTCGGTGCGGCCGCCGCCGACCTTCAAGTACTGCCCGTCGTCCAACGGCAGAAAATTGGAGAACCTGCGCTCGACCACGCGCAGGCCGTGGCGCGCCAGCTCGAGGTCGCGAATCACCTTCGGGTTGAGGAGCGACACCGTGTACGAGGCCACCGAATTGCGGAAGCCGGGATGAAACTCCTCGGTGACCGCCGCGCCCCCCACCACCGCCCGTCGTTCGAGCACGGTCACCTTGAGTCCCGCCGCCGCGAGGTAGGCGGCGCACACGAGACCGTTGTGCCCGCCGCCGATGATCAGCGCATCGCGCGCCGAGCGTTCAGCCACGCGCCGACCTCGGGCCAGCCGCCCTCGCGCGATTCGTCAGCAAGCGAGGGAAGGCGCCGTTGCAGAGCGCGTTGACCCAGTCCTCGCAAAGCGCAATGGCCTCGCGCGGTTTGAAATTCGCGGGGCTCAAGCTCAATTCCACCCAGAGTCCGTCGAGCAGGGCGGATAGGGCGATGGCGGCTTGGCGAAGCTTGAAGGGCGGAGCCGCGCCGGAGTCGGCCAGCTGGCCGAGCATCGACTCGAGGATCGATCGGTACTTGCCGTAGGTCTTGTCGTGAATGGCCCTGATCTCGGGGGAGTGCGCCACCATGCTCCAGAACACCAGCCAAACATTGAAGAGCTGCGGATCGAGGAGCTCCGGTGCGAACGATCCCCGGAAGAATCCGCTCAGGCGATCACGCGGCGAAACCGCTTTGTTCTCAGCCTGTGCGCGGATGGATTCCTGCAATGACAGCGCCAGCGTCTCATACGCCACGGCCACGAGCCCGGACTTGCTCGGGAAATGATGATTGATCAATCCGATGGACACGCCGGCGGCGGCGCTGATGCGGCGCACCGACACGCCCTCGTGTCCGTATTGCTTGAGGCAGCTGAGTGTCGCCTCCACGAGCGCCTCGCGGCGCACTTGCGGTGTGGCTCGTCGAAATTTTGGTACCGGCCGCTTGGTCGCCATGGATGCCCCTTATTATTCCTTGTTTCCCGCTGCGAGCGTCGTGAGCCGCCGCGGTCTCCCGTGGTCTTTTATATCACGACCGCTCTGGCCGGAGCGGTCGAGCATCAGACCGGGAAGTCGCGCGTGTACGGGGCATCCTCGCGGATCGATTCGAACTCCCGGGCATAGCGATGGCCGCTGTGCACGGCATGCACGATTGCTCCAGGAGCGTGACAGTCGCCGATACGTGTCACGGTCGCGACACCTGCCGTGTCGAGGTCCGACGAACGTGCCGTGAGCGCATGATATAAATCGTCGTTGGGTTTGCGGATGCCGACCAGCACCAGCGATCTACACGGCAGGCGCACCTCGATTCCGGTGTAGACATCGGCGATCGAGACCGACTCGCCATCGAAGGCGGTCACGCGCTTCAAGGTGTGGATGGCAACACCCGCCTTGGTCAACGCCCGGTGCACCAGCGGCAGCTCGTTGGTCATGAACGTCCACGCCGATGCATTGCCGGCGGTGGTCACGTAACTCACGCCGCCCGTTTGCCTTGCGAGCTGCTCCGCGATGGCACCCGCCATATAGTAATTGTCGAAGTCGAATACCACGACCGGGCCTTCGGGCGAGACGCCCGCCGCGATGTCGTCCGGTGTGTAGACGCGGGGCCCCGCGATTTCTCCGACCGGGAATTCCAAGGTCGAGAACAGCATCCGAGTCCAGCGCGCGCCCGTCGCGAGGACGACGTGCCGGTGTTCCAATCCGAGAATGTCGTCCACTCCGAGCTCGCTGCCCGGGTACAGGTTGACGTTCGGCCGTTCGCGAAGCTGCCCCAACCGCCAATCGACCACGCGTCCCCACGCCGAAAGCCCGGGCAGGCGGCGTTCGAATCGCAGCCGGCCGCCGAATTCCGTCGCCGCATCGGCCAGGGTCACCTGGTAGCCGCGGCGGGCGAGCGTCACCGCGCAGTCGAGCCCCGCGGGGCCGGCGCCGACGATGAGAATCGAGGAGTCGCCGGCGGCAGGAACGAACACTTCCGGATGCCAGCCGCGGCGCCACTCCTCACCGGCCGTCGGGTTCTGCGTGCAGCGAACCGGCACCCCGTCGTGCCAGCTCGAGATGCAGATGTTGCATCCGATGCATTCGCGGATCTCGTGTTCCCGACCTTCGTCGATCTTGCGGGGCAGGAACGGGTCGGCGATGGAGGGGCGCGCGCCGCCGATCAGATCCAGGATGCCGCGCTTGACCTGCGAGACCATCACGTCGGGCGAGGTGAAGCGGCCTACGCCGACCACGGGCTTGTCGGTCAGGCGCTTCACGAAATCGATCACGGGCTCGTGACTGCCTTCGACGGCGAAGCGCGACGGCGCGCAGTCGGTGGGACTTGAATCCATTTTCACGTCCCAAAGATCCGTGGAGTCGGACAGCAAGCTCACGACTTCGTGCGCTTCCGACGGTTGATGGCGCCCGGGCTTGGCGCGCAATTCCTCGAGGCTGATGCGCAACGCCACCGCGCAATGATGCCCGACGGCGTCCCGGGTGACATCGAGGAGCTCGCGCACCAGGCGCACCCGATTCTCGATGCTGCCGCCGTACGCGTCGGTGCGATGGTTGTATTCCGGCAGCAGGAACTCGTACGGGAGATATCCCATCCCCGCGTACACGTACACGATGTCGAAGCCCGCCTGCATGGCGCGCTTCGCGCCCGCGGCTTGCCACTTCAGCAGATCGCCGATGTCCGCTGCGTCCATACGGCGCGGGCGCAGATTCCCCATGAAGCCGATGTGGGTCGACATCCAGGGCATGCCGGAAGGCGACAGGGGCGCGATGCGGCTGGTACGGTTCAACGTGCACGCGCCGCCGTGCCAGAGCTCGATTCCCGCGAGCGCTCCGTGGCGATGAACCTCGTCGGTCATCAAGGCATGGGAGCGGATGTCCTTGTCGTCCCAGAGCAGGCCGAAAGGCAGCGGCGAATCATCCGAGCTCGGGTGCATCGATACCGCACCGGTGCAAACCACGCCCCAGCCTCCCTCGGCCTTGATGCCGCGAAAGCGCGCGCGCACGTGCGGCAACGCGTTGGTCATGCCGCTGGCGTGCGGCACTTGGTAGAACCGGTTGGGCGCCGTCACCGGGCCGATGCGCACCGGCTCGAACAAGACATCGAAGCGCTGATTGCGCGCCATGGCGGGCTCTCCCGTGTTCGCCTACGTGAAGGCCGCCGAGAGTAATTGATCGGTCGTATAGTAGCAACCGCCGCCGGTCGGATCGTAATCAGGCGGCGCGGTATTCCCTGAAGCCGATGCCGAGCGCATTCGCAACGGCCTCGTGCGTGAGCTGACCGGCGTGCACATTCAAACCGCGCGCGAGCCCCGCGTCCTTCGCGAGCGCGCTCTTCCATCCGTGATCGGCGAGCGCCTTGACGTAGGGCAAGGTGGCATTCGTCAGCGCGAAAGTCGAGGTGCGCGGCACCGCCCCGGGCATGTTGGTGACGCAATAATGAATGACGCCGTCGAGCACGTACGTGGGCTCGGCGTGGGTGGTGGGGCGGCTCGTCTCGAAGCAGCCGCCCTGATCGATGGCGATGTCGACGAGCACCGCGCCCGGCTTCATGGTCTTGACCATCGCGCGCGTGACGAGCTTCGGCGCGGCGGCGCCGGCGATGAGTACGGCGCCGATGACCAAGTCCGCGTCGCGCACGAGCTCTTCGATCGCATGTGCCGTGGAGTACACGGTCTTCAACTGACTGCCGAAGATCGATGACAGCTCGCGCAGCCGCTTGACCGAACGATCCACCACCGTGACATCGGCGCGCAGGCCGACCGCCATCTCCGCCGCGTGCGTGCCGGACACGCCGCCGCCCAAGATCACGACCTTCGCGGGCGACACGCCGGGTACGCCGCCGAGCAACACACCGAAGCCGCCGTTGGCTTTCTGCAGGCAGTTGGCGCCGACCTGTACCGACATGCGCCCCGCGACCTCGCTCATCGGCGTGAGCAGAGGGAGCGATCCATCGGATGCGGTCACGGTCTCGTACGCGATCGCGGTCGAGCCCGACGAAATCAAGGCGTCGGCCTGTTCCTTGTCGGCGGCCAGATGCAGGTACGTGAACAGGGTCTGCCCGGAGCGCAGCATGCGGCACTCCGCCAGCTGCGGCTCCTTCACCTTCACGATCAGATCCGCTGCCGCGAAAATATCCGACGCACGGGTGGCGATCGTGGCGCCCGCCGCCTGGTAATGAGAATCCTCGAAGCCGATCCCGGCGCCGGCACCGGTCTGAACCACGACCTGATGCCCGCCGCCGATCAGCTCCCGCACGCCCGCGGGCACCAGCCCCACTCGGTATTCATGGACTTTGATTTCCTTGGGCACACCGATTTTCATGAATCGCTCCGCGGGTAGAGGGTTTTGAGGCGTATCAGCCTACTCCGGCAACACGTCAGAATTTTGCAAAAAACTCATCCGAAGCATCCCATTACGGCAGAAAATGCCTTAGAATCTTAATATCGCGCAATAAAATGCCGACCGACCGGACGCAAAAGGAATGAAGCTAGACCGCTACGATCGCGCCATCGTGCAGGCGTTGCAGCTCGATGGCCGGATGACCAACAGCCAGCTCGCGGACAAGGTGAGCCTGTCCGAGTCGGCGTGCCTGCGCCGGGTCCGGGCCTTGGAGGAGGCTGGATTCATCGAGGGATACACCGCGCTGATCAGCCAGCAAAAGGCCGGGTGCCCTGTGAACGTGTTTGTGAACATCACGCTCGATCGCCAGGAACAGGCGTACCTCCACGCCTTCGAGGAAGCTGCGCGCAAGGTGCCGGAGGTCATGGAGTGTTACCTCATGTCCGGCGAATACGACTACCTGTTGCGGGTCGTACTCGCGGATACGGCCGATTTCGAGCGCCTGCACAGCCAGCATCTCACCCGTTTGCCGCACGTGGCGCGAGTGCAATCGAGCTTTGCGCTGCGCACGGTGCAGAAATCGCGCGAGCTGCCGGTGCGCTGAGCCCGGGCCGCCGCGGCTCGCACCGGCCTCAGGTTTTGGGCTTGAGATTCAGCGAAAACGCCACTTTGACCGCGTCTGCGACCCATTCGGTGCTCTTCCAGTCGCCGCGACCCACGCCGAAGTCCAGGCGCTTCAACTCGGCCGTTCCGGCAAGAGTCGCGCCGGCCGCGCCCGGCGTGAACTTGAAGGCGATGGGCACGTCCCTGGTGACGCCGTGCAGCGTCAACGAGCCGATGGCGGTGTAGCCGGAGGCGGTCTGGGTGACCGACTTCGTCACATAGTGCGCCGTGGGGAAATGCGCCACGTCGAACAGGTCCGCGCCGTGCATGGTGTCGTCCCGGTCCTTGTCGCCGGAATCCTCGGAGGCCAGATCGATGACGACATCGAGGTGCGCGTTGGCCAGGGCGTCCGGAGAGAATTCGACGGCCGCAGAGAACTTATGGAACACGCCCTTGAATTCCGCTCCGGCCTGCACGCCGGTGAATTCGAGGCGGCTGGATGCAGGGTCCGACGTAAAGCTCGTCGCCAGCGCCGCGGCTTGCAGTGCGCCGCTCAGCCACACGGCGGCGACCGCCGAGATCATCATTCGTCTCATCGCTAATCCTCGAGATAGTCGGCTCAGCGCTGCCGGGTAAAGGGAAGCATCCGCACCAGCACATCATCTCGATCCCAGAAATGGTGCTTGAGTGCCGCGAATATATGCAATACCGCCACGCCGAACAGCAGGAAACTCAGTATGTCGTGTGTCGAGCGCAGGAAGTTGAATGCGTGCTCGTTTTTTCCGATCAGGTTCGGCCAGGTGAACAGGCCGAACCAGCTGACGGAGTAGTTCTTGGCGGAGGACATCATCCAACCGGTGAGCGGCATGGCGAACAGCAGCGCGTAGAACAGCGTGTGCGTGGCCCGAGCCGCCCGGCGCTCGAACGGCCGCATGGCGGGCGGCAGCGGCGGCGCCCGATGCCACAGCCGCCACGCCAGGCGCAGTATCGCCAGCATCAAGATGGTCATTCCGACACTCTTGTGACGCGCGAGGAGCGCGAGCTTGCGCACGCCCAGCGGCAAGTCCAACGACAGTCGCGCGAGCACGAATTGAATCACGATCAGCGCGGCAATCACCCAGTGAAACAACTGCGCCGGAACCCCGTAACGCGTCGGCTCGATTCGATTTGGCATCCACAAACTCCGCGGGCACACTGCTGAGCCCAGAGTCTATCAAGAGAGCGCAATGCGCAGCGTCGTCAAATGTCCCGGTGCGGTCTTCCTGTCGCTGGCATTGGCCGCATGCGGCGCGCCCCAGCCGAAACCACCTTCGGCACCCTCGCCGGCGGCGAGTTCCGCGCCTGCCGAAGCGTCGCCGCCGACGGCCACGCTGTCGCGACCCGCGCCCTCGCAACCCGCGCCGCCGATGCGCGCGCACCCCGGTGCGCGCTATCGCATCGATCCGGCCGAATCGGAGCTGCGCGTGCTGGTGTATCGCGCCGGGGCGATGGCATCGCTCGGTCACAATCACGTGATCTCCACCCATGCGCTGCAAGGATGGGCGACATTCGAGGGAGATGCCGCGGGCGCCGCGTTCGCGTTGACGGCTGCCGTGGCGGATTTCGCGGTGGATGATCCGGCGCGTCGCGCCGAAGAAGGATCCGATTTCACCGAGGATGTCACCGAGGAGGCAAAGTCGGGGACACGCCACAACATGCTGGGATCCGCGGTGTTGGATGCCGCGGATTTTCCCGTCCTCACGATACGAAGCATTGCCGTCGCAGCGGCCGGGGCCGCAGGCTCGTATCGGGCCACCGTAGCGCTCGACGTCGCGGGGCATGCATCGACGCTGATGGTGCCATTCTCGCTCGAGGCTTCGGCTCACCGCCTGGTCGCGCGCGGCGAGCTGACGCTGAGCCAATCGGCCATCGGCCTTATCCCGTACAGTATTTTTCTGGGCGCGCTCAAGGTTCAGGACGATGTGCGCGTGAAATTCAAATTCGTGGCGGTCTCAGGCTAAAGCCTAAATCCGGGCCCTCAAATCTCACCCTCCGGCATCAATAGGATCGGCGTCCCCTCCGGCGCCGTCAGCAGCACCGCAGAGCGATCACGCAGAGCTCGCGGCAGCTGCGGCGACGGCGACACGCCGGCGTCGGCAAGCCGCTTCACCGCCTCGCGCACATCGCCGGTCTCGAACACCAGGGTCGGCAGCGGCAGATGTGCGGCTTCGTACAGGCCGATATCGATTGAATCGCTGGTGCAGGAGACGTGCGGGAGCGGGGCCTCGAACTCATCCATCCCGACGAATCCGAGCTTCTCCCAGTACTCCTTGGCGAACGGCGTGCCCGAAGAGGGAAGCGCGATTTCCGCGAAATAGCCGCAGAGCGACATCTCCGTGGCAGCGCGCTTCAAGGGACTGAAGGTGCGCGCTTCGACCATTCGGATCAGATGTCCGGACGGATCGAGCCAGCCGAGCTCATTGAATACATCGTTGCCGAGGCGCCGGAATTCGAAGCGCACGCCGACCTGCTCGAGCGCCTCGAGGTGCCGGAGCAGGTCGGATTTGACGAAGGTGAGAGCGGGCGCGGCCTCCGGCAGCCGATGCAGCCCCAGATGAATTCTGCCGTCCGTGACCACCGCATAGGGGTGAGGCCAGGTCTCGCCGACTTCGGCCTGCGAAAACCCGAGATTCGTGTAGAAGTCGAGCGACACCCGAATATCCGCCGTCGGAATGGAGTATTCGAGAAAGCGCCCGAGCACGGCGATGAATGGTGCGAAAAAGAGGGGGGCGTTGCGCGGAGCGGCGCTCAGCTCACGCCGCCCACGCACACGTACTTGATCTCGGTGTAATCCAAAATGCCGTATTTCGAGCCTTCGCGGCCCGTGCCGGATTCCTTCACCCCGCCGAAGGGCGCGACCTCGGTCGAGATGATGCCGGTGTTGAGCCCCACGATGCCGTATTCGATGGCCTCGGACACACGCCAGCTGCGTGCGAGATCGCGGGTATACAGGTACGCCGCGAGACCGAACTCCGTGTCGTTCGCCATCTTGATGGCCTCCGCCTCGGTCTTGAACTTGAACAGCGGCGCCACGGGCCCGAAGGTCTCTTCGCGGGCCACCAGCATCTGCGGCGTGACGCCCGTGAGGATCGTGGGCTCGTAGAAGGTGCCTCCGAGCGAATGTCTTTTGCCCCCTGCGGCCACCTTGGCGCCTTTGGCGAGGGCATCCGCGACATGCTCCTCCACTTTGGCGATGGCCTTCTCATCGATCAGCGGGCCTTGGTCGGTCGCGCCCTTCAGGCCGTCGCCGACACGGAGCTTTGCCACCGCGGCCGCCAGCTTCTTGGCGAATTCATCGTAAACCCCTTCCTGGACCAGCAGCCTGTTCGCGCATACGCAAGTCTGCCCCGTGTTGCGGTATTTGCTGGCGATTGCGCCTTGCACCGCGGCATCGAGGTCGGCATCGTCGAATACGATGAAGGGCGCATTGCCGCCGAGCTCGAGCGACAGCTTCTTGACGGTGCCGGCGCATTGGACCATCAGCTTTTTACCGACCTCGGTCGATCCGGTAAAGGTTAATTTGCGCACGGCGGGATGGGTGGTCATCTCGCCGCCGATCGCGGCAGCCGAGCCGGTGACCACATTGAACACGCCGGCGGGAATCCCCGCCCTGACGGCGAGCTCGGCGAGCGCGAGGGCGGAAAACGGCGTTTGAGTCGCCGGCTTCAGCACCATGGTGCAGCCCGCCGCGAGCGCAGGGCCGGCTTTTCGGGTGATCATCGCCGAGGGGAAATTCCACGGCGTGATCGCGGCCACGACGCCGACCGGCTGGCGCAGCACGAGAATCCGCTTATCGGCTTGGTGGCCCGGAATGATGTCACCGTATAGGCGCTTACCCTCTTCGGCGAACCACTCGATGAACGAGGCCGCATAGGCGATCTCGCCCTTGGCTTCGGCGAGCGGTTTGCCCTGCTCGGCAGTCATCAGGGTCGCGAGATCCGCCTCGTTCTGGACGATGAGATCGAACCACCGGCGCAGCACGCCCGCCCGATCCTTCGCGGTTCGGGCGGCCCACGCCGGCAGCGCCTCGGAGGCGGCCGCGATCGCGCGCCTGGTCTCCGCGCTTCCCATGTTCGGTATCACGCCGAGCTGCTCGCCGGTGGCGGGGTTTTTCACCGCCAGGGTGCCGCCGCCGTCGGCCGGGACCCAGCGGCCGCCGATCAGACATTCTTGGCGCAACAGCGCCTTGTCCTTGAGGCTCAAGGAATCGTGGGTCGTCAGCGTTCGTTCTGCGGTCAACTCGGTGGAATGTGCCATGGCGTCTCGTCCTACAAAAAGTGATATCGCGACAGGGAATTTCAAAGAATAGCGCCGTTGCGCGGCGGCGCTCAACTCCGCGCGGCCTCAGCGCTCGAGTATGGCGGTCACGCCCATGCCGCCGGCCGTGCAGACCGAGATCAGCCCGCGCTTGGCCTTGCTCTCGTCCAGGATCTTGGCGAGCGTCGCGACGATACGGCTGCCGGTGGCCGCGAACGGGTGCCCGATCGCGAGACTTCCGCCCTTCACGTTGAGCTTGGATCGATCGATGGTGCCGAGTGTGGCGGGAAGGCCGAGCTTGTCCCTGCAGAACGCCGGATCGTTCCAAGCCTTGAGCGTGCAGAGAACCTGGCCGGCGAAGGCTTCGTGAATCTCGTAGAAATCGAAATCCTGCAAGGTCAGTCCGGCATCTTTGACCATGCGCGGAACCGCGTACGCCGGAGCCATCAACAGACCCTCCTTCTTGTCGACGTAGTCGACCGCGGCCACCTTCGCGTACGTGAGATAGGCCAGCACCGGAAGATTACGTTCCCGCGCCCAATCTTCCGAGGCGAGCAGCACGGCCGAGGCGCCGTCGGTCATGGGCGTGGAGTTGCCGGCGGTCAGGGTGCCGGCGCTCGAGGTATCGAATACCGGCCGCAGCTTCGCCAGCTTCTCGAGGCTGGTATCGCCGCGGATGTTGTTGTCCTGGGAAAGCCCGAGATAATCGCGCACCAAATCCTGGTAAAAGCCTGCCGCGTGCGCGGCCGCGGCCTTTTGGTGGCTTTCCAGCGCGAGCTGATCCTGCTCGGTGCGCCCGATTCCCCAGGTCTTGACCATGAGCTCGGTGCTTTCGCCCATGGAGAGTCCCGTTCGCGGCTCGGCGGTGCCGGGCAATACGGGTCTCATGTGCTTCCAGCGCAGCCCGAGCCACGGGCCGATGCGCTCGCCCGCGGTCTTGCCGCGATAGCTCTTGAGCAACAGCTGCTGGAAGGCCTTGGGGTACACCACGGGCGGATCGCTCACCGTGTCCACGCCGCCGGCGATCGCACTGTCGATCTGTCCCAGCGCGATTTTGTTGCCCACGACGATCGCAGCCTCGAGACTCGTGCCGCACGCGCGCTGCAGATCCAGGCCGGGGGTCTCCGCAGCGAGGCCCGAACCGAGCACGGATTCACGCGTCAGATTCCATTGGCTCGAGTGCTTCATGACGGCGCCCGCCGCCACTTCGTCGATCCGTTGACCGGTGAGACCGTAGCGATCGACGACGCCGCGCAAGGCGGCCGTGAGCATTTCCTGATTTCCCACATTCGCATACGCGCCGTTGCCGCGGGCGAAGGGTATACGGGCCCCGCCTATCACGGCAACGCGCCGCGGACCTGATCCCACCAGCATAAAGAAACCTCCTGCTTCCCGGGCGCAAACTCGTGGCACCGGATTATGAACCGAAGGGGGCGGCTATAATCGGTCGATGACGCGTTTTTTGCTGGGGGGCCTCGCCGCTGCCGCCCTTTGTCTGACCGCCTGCGGCTCCGCCCCTCCGCCTCCGCCCCCGCCGGTGACGGCCGCGCGCGCCCCCGCAGACCAGCTGGGACAGCTGGTCGAGGGATATTGGGACGATTACCGGCTACTCAACCCGCGGCTGCTGCCCCAGGGGGCGGCCGTACGCTTCGACAGCGGGAACGGGCTCGACATCTCGGCGCAATTCCTGGCCGATTCGCTGGCGCTCGAACGCCGCTACCTCGACGCCGTCACCGCGTTGCCGCGCGAACGCCTGGCCGCGGATGCGCAGCTGACCTACGACCTGTTCAAGCGCGAACGCGAACTCGCGGTGGAGAGCTTCACCTACCCGGCGGAGCTCATGCCGGTCAATCCGTTCAAGTCCGTGCCGCTGGAATTCGCTCGCGCCGGGACAGGCATCGGGCCGTACGCGATCTTGAGCGCGAAGGACTTCGATAATTGGCGGCGGCGAGTCAACGATTATGTCCGCTGGACCGATGAGGCCATCGCGAATCTGCGCGACGGCATGCGCCGCGGCTACGCAGAGCCGCGCGTGCTCATCGCCGAGATGCTGCCGCTGCTCGGTGCGTTGGCGCAGGATACGCCGGGGAATGTCTTCTACGAGCCGTTGCGCTCGATCCCCGGCACGCTCGCCGAGCCGGAGCGCAAGCGCTTGTCGGAAGGAATCAGCTTCGGCGTGAAGAGCAAGATCCTGCCGGCCTATCTGGCGCTGCGCGACTTCCTGCGCGACGAGTATCTGCCGAAGGCGCGGCAGAGCGTCGGCTTGTCGGCGGTGCCGCTGGGCGAGTCTTGGTACGCGTTTCTGGTTCGGCGCGAGACCGGCTCCCGCCTGATGCCCGCCGAGCTGCATGCGATCGGGGTCGCGGAGGTCGAACGCCTGCGCGCGAGGCTGCAGTCCGTGCTCGCCGAGGCCGGGTTTGCCGGCAATGCTCAGGCATTCTATGAGGCGATGCAGCGCGAGCCGCGCACGTCCTTCAAGACTCCCGAGGAGCTGCAGAGCTTCTACGATCAGCTCAAGGTCGAGGCGGCATCGGCCATTCCCGCGCTGTTCGAGGGGCTGCCGCAGGGAGACTTCGCGCTGCGCCCGCTCGAGCGGTTTCGCGAGGCCTCATCGCCCGCCCTGACCTATCAGCGTGCCGCCAATCGCGGCTCCGCCGCCATCCTCTACCTCAACATTCCCGACACCGAGGGCGCGGCTCTCGTGCCGTCGATTCCGCTGTTCCTGCGCAAGGCCATCCCGGGGTACCACTATCAAATCTCGATCCAGGAAGAGCGCACCGACTTGCCGAGATTCCGGCGTCAAGGCGGCGATCCCGGGTTTGTCGAAGGCTGGGGGATTTATGCCGAGTCTCTCGGCGACCAGCTGGGACTTTACCGCGACACCGAGTCGAGGTTCGCGGCGCTCGCCGATCAGATGGAATGCGCCGCCGGCATGGCGGTCGACACCGGGATCCATGCGCTCGGCTGGTCGCGGGATCAGGCCATCGATTACCTGCGCGCGCAGCTGCCGGTCGACGAGGCCGGCGCGAAAGCCGCGGTCGACCGGGTAGTTGCCTTGCCCGGCGAGGCGTTGGCATGCGCGATGGGTGCGCGCACGATGCGGAACCTGCGCGAGCACGCCGAGCAGAGTTTGGGAGCGCGCTTCGATCTGCGTGCCTTTCACTCGGAACTGCTGCACGACGGCGCCATGCCCCTGGACATTCTCGAGTTGAGATTGAACCATTGGTTGAGCAGCCCGCACTGATCAGGGGCACGGTGCGCTCATCCATCCTTGCGGTTGCCCTGATGCTGACGTTCGCCGGCACCGTGCACTCGGGCGCGGCGGCCGCTGCGTCCGACGCCGAGCAGCATGCGGACATCGATGTTAAAGTGAGCGTCGACCCCACGGCGCAAAGCGGACGGGCCAGCGCTGCGGTGAGAATTCGTGCCGAGCGCGGCACCGTGTGGTCGCTGCTCACGAGCTGCAAGGATGCCTACCGGCTCGTGCCCGGGCTCGTCGATTGCGCCGTGGTGGAGACCGCGCCCGATCGATCCTGGCAGCTCATCCGTCAAGTGATCGACTATTCCTGGTACGTTCCGAGGCTCACGTTCGTGTTTCGGGCGGACTATCGGTATCCGGATCGGGTGTCGATCAAACGGGTGTCGGGCGATTTGCGCGTGCTCGAGGGCGCCTGGGATCTCGAGCAGGACGGCGATTTCACGATCGCCCGCTGCTCGCTGGCGTTCGCTCCCGGGTTTTGGGTTCCGCGCTGGCTGGTCAAGGCCGCGCTCAAGCGCGAGTTGCCGAAAGCGCTGCGGAGCCTTCGCTCGCTCGCGGAATCACGGAGGGATGGAACATGAGAAGCAGCATGGCGTGGTGTCGGACCGCTCGGATCGTCTGCATGCTGACCGCGCTCGGGGCGGCGGCCTGCGAGCGGGAGCCGGAGACCGTGATCGCACCTCCGCGCGTGAAGCAAGTCTTCCACCTGAACGGCTACGAAAAGGATTTCGGCTACTCGCAAGCCGTTTTGATCGATAAGACCCTGTACGTCTCGGGGTCCGTGGCCGTCGATGCCAATGGGCGCCTGGTGGCGCCCGGCGACATGGCCGGGCAGATGCGCGCGGCGTACGCCAATATTCGCCGCACACTGGCCGCTCACGCGGCGGACTTCGATGAGGTTGTGAAGGAGACGATTTACACGACCGACATGGACCGCCTGCTCAAGGCCTCGGACGTGCGCTTCGAGTATTACGACAAGGAGCGCCTGCCGACCGTGTCCTGGGTGCAGGTGCAGCGCCTGGTGGACCCGGGGTTTCTCGTCGAAATCGAGGTTGTAGCCGAGCTACCGTAACTTGGCTGGTATCCTAGCGGCCTTGCGAGGAGGGGCCGTGCAGAGGCGTGATGCGTAAAGTGGTCGACAAGCAGTTCGAGAGGCGGCTCGCCGGGCTCGTCAATTGTGGAGAACGGGGAGTGCTCCGCGGCGGCCGCAAGGGCGTGGAAAGGGAATCGCTGCGCGTCACTCCGTCGGGCGAGATCGCCCACAGCCGCCACCCGGCGGCGCTCGGCGCGCCCCTGACCAACGAGCACATCACCACGGACTTCTCCGAGGCGCTGATCGAGCTGGTCACGCCGCCGTTTTATGAGAGCTGGGAGCTCCTGCAGTACCTGTGCGACATCCACCAGTTCGTCTACCGGCACCTGGAGGACGAGATGCTGTGGTCGACGAGCATGCCCTGCGTGTTCGCCGGCGACGACAGCATTCCGCTCGCGCAATTCGGCGCCTCCAATGTCGGCCGCATGAAAACGGTGTACCGGCACGGTCTCGGGATGCGCTACGGCCGGATCATGCAGGCCATTTCGGGCGTGCATTTCAATTATTCATTCCCCGGCAAATTCTGGGACGCGCTCGAGGATATCGACCGGTCGAAGCTGCCGCGCCAGGACTACGTGTCCGAGCGGTATTTCGGCGTGCTTCGGAATTATCGACGTTTCGGCTGGCTGATCCTGTACTTGTTCGGCACCTCGCCGGCCGTGTCGAAGAGCTTTTTCGCCGGCCGGGAACCGAACCTGCCGTCCTTGGACGCCGATACCGTCTATGAGCCCTATGGGACGTCGCTGCGCATGAGCGATGTCGGTTATCGAAACAAGAATCAGGCCACGGTCAGCGTCTCGGTCAACAGCTTGAGCGACTATGTGCGCGATCTGTCGAAAGCCATCCACACACCCTATCCGCCTTACGAGAAGCTCGGGGTCAAGGTCGACGGCAAGTGGCTCCAGCTCAATGCCAACATCCTGCAGATCGAGAACGAGTATTACAGCTTCATCCGGCCCAAGCGCGTCGCGAGCTCCGGTGAGCGGCCGACCAAGGCATTGCGCCGCGCGGGCGTCGAATACGTGGAGGTGAGGGCACTCGACGTGAGCGCCTTCGATCCGGTCGGCGTCAATCAGAACAAACTGCGATTCGTGGAGGCGTTCCTGGCCCTTTGTGTGTGCTCCGGCTCGGATCCCATCGATCCAAGCGAACAGGACGCATTGGACGCCAATCATCTGCGGGTGGCCCGCCGCGGAAGAGAGCCAGGTCTCACGCTGAATCGCGACGGCCGCCAGGTGCCGATGTCGCAATGGGCCGCCGAGCTGCTCGATTCCATGCAGGGCATCGCCGAGATGCTGGATCACGGGGAGTCTTCGCGGCCCTACCAGACTGCGCTCGAGCAGCAGCGCGCCAAGATCGACGATGTGAATCGAACGCCCTCCGCGCGCCTGCTGATGGAGATGCGTCAGACCGGTGAGTCTTTCTTTCAGCTCGCACAGCGCATGTCCAAGATGCACAAGGATTATTTTCTGGGACTCTACCCGCCCAACGAGCGCCGCTTGGCGGAGTTTGCGGCGGCCGCGCAAGAGTCGCACGAAGAACAGGCTCGAATCGAGGCGGCCGACAAGATGGACTTCGATGCCTACCTGGCGCATTACCTCGCCGACTGATCGTTCGGCTGCATAAACTTCGATCCGGTTTGACATAAAAGCGAGACATGCCGCTCGATAATTTCTGCTCAACGTGTGGTGCAATTCATGGAGGCGCCGACCAATGGTGGGTAGGGTAGAGCGCAATGATGAACGGCAAGGGGTTACCAGACGTTGATCTGCCGGATCTGCCGCACGCGCGGCAGCTCAAGGCGGGTTTTCCCTGGCTCAATTTCGTCCCCGAACTCGAGTCTACCTATCGGGAGACGGTGCTCGAGGAACATCTCCCGCATATCCGCGTCAATCTGTGCCTGCTGGTGATCACCATCGCGGCGCTGTCGGCGATGCGGGCCACCGCGAACGGGATGGAGCTGAATCCCATTCCCGTGGTCTTGCGTCTGTTGGTGATGATCCCGCTGGTGTTGGTCTGCTTCGCCGCGACCTTCGCGCGCCGCCGACATCGAATCTATGTCCCGATTTCGATGATTACCGCCGTGGCGGCCGGGCTCTGCGCGGTGGCCGTCCAGGTGATCGCCGATTCCGGCGGTGCGTCGATCGTGGTGCCGCGCCTGGAGATCTACGCGATCTTCGTCTATTTCATGTTGGGGTCGATGTTCTATCACTCGCTGGCCTTGAATCTCCTGATGGCCCTCGCGTATATCGCCGCGGGCTCCCTGTTGCAGGTGCCGGGACGGGAATTCGCCTTCAACATACTGTCGATCGCGGCCACGAACGTGTTCTGCGCCTCCGTGGCTTACATGCATGAAAAGACCAGCCGGCTGCGCTTCCTGGAAGCCGCGCTGCTGCACGAGATGGTCGCGCGCGATGGCTTGACCGGCATCCAAAATCGCCGCATGTTCGACCAGCACATTCATCGTGTCTGGAACCAGGCGGTGCGCGACACCCAGCGAGTGGCGGTGCTGCTGGTCGATATCGATTGCTTCAAGGACTATAACGACCGGTATGGCCATCAAGCGGGCGACGAGTGCCTGCGCGCGGTCGCCGTGTCGTTGAGCCAGTGCGCGCGGCGGCCGATGGATTTCGTCGCCCGCTACGGCGGCGAGGAATTCGCGGTCATCCTGTACGAGGCCACCCGCGAGTACGTCGCGGAGGTGCTGACGCGCATCCAGCGCTCCATCGCCGAGCTCAACATCCCCCACGAGGCATCCCGGGTCGCGAGCCGGCTCACGGTGAGCATCGGGGCGGCGTTCGTGCTGCCCGGCGCGAACCGCACTCACGACGGTCTGATCCAGCTCGCGGACGAGGCCTTGTACGGCGCCAAGGAACAGGGACGAAACCGCGTGGTGGTGCTCGAAGCCGAGTACCACACGCTGCGCACCGGGCGTTTCGAGCGGCGCGGCGCACAGCGGTCGGCCTGATCGGACCTTCTAAGGCCGGCTCTCGCGATAGATGTCGATTTTTTCGCGCTCTCCCGAGGCCCGGCTGGCGCGGAACATACCCTCAGAGTTGAATTCCATTTCGATCGCGCCGTTATGGTCGATCGCGATGACTCCGCCCTCGCCGCGGAGCGCCGGAAGCTCCTCCATCACCACCTCGTGCACGGCTCGGCGGAGCGTTCGCCCGCCGAAGCGCACGCGCGCACAAATATCGTGCGCCACCGCGGCGCGGATGAACATCTCGCCGTGTCCGGTGGCCGATACGGCGCAGCTCCGGTCGTCGGCATAAGTGCCTGCGCCGATCAGCGGCGAATCGCCGATGCGCCCGAACCGCTTGCCGGTCATGCCGCCGGTGGAGGTTGCCGCAGCGAGCCTGCCTTGCGAGTCCAGCGCCACCGCACCGACCGTGCCGACGTGCGAGATGGTCAGCGGCGAGACGCCTCCGTCGCCGCCGCGAATGCGCTCGAGCTGGCGCCAGCGAGCCTCGGTATGGAAATATTCGCTCCCGACGAATTCGAAGCCGCGGGAGGCGGCGAACTCCTCGGCGCCCGTTCCGCTCAAGAACACGTAGTCGGAGTGCTCCATCACCGCGCGCGCGAGCTCGATGGGATTTTTGATGCGGGTCAGGCCGCATACCGCGCCCGCCTCGAGGGTCGCGCCGTTCATGATCGAGGCATCGAGCTCATGGCGGCCGTCGAGCGTGAAAACCGCGCCATGTCCGGCGTTGAACAGCGCGTTGTTCTCGAGCGCCACGACGGCTTGAGTCACGGCGTCGAGGCTCGACCCGTCGCCGTCGAGCACGGCGAAGCCGGCGGCGAGCGCCGCGGAGAGGCCGGCGCGATATTGCGCCTCGCGCTCCGAGCTCATCTCCGCCCGGGGCAAGGTCCCTGCGCCGCCGTGAATCGCCAACCCGAACATCGGTGAATATCTTTTCCTGGTTGCTGGATTGGGGCAAGGCTATCATCATTTGGAAATGAATCCATTCCCCAAGATCGAGACCATCAAGAGTCTCCTCATCGCAAATCGCGGCGAGATCGCCATTCGCGTCATGCGCGCCGCCGCCGAGCTCGGCCTGCGGACGGTGGCCATCCATTCGCGCGAGGATCGCTTCTCCCTGCATCGGACCAAGTCCGACGAGAGTTATCTGGTCGGCGACGGCAAAGGACCGATCGAGGCGTATCTCGACATTCCCGACATCATCCGGATAGCCACCGAAGCGCGCGTCGATGCGGTGCATCCCGGCTATGGATTCCTGTCGGAAAGCCCGGAATTCGCGGAGGCTTGCGCCGCGGCGGGGCTCATTTTCGTGGGGCCCCTGCCCGACACCATGCGCAAGCTCGGCAACAAGGTCGCCGCGCGAAACCTTGCGGTGAGCGCCGGCGTTCCCGTGATGCCGGCGACGCCGCCGCTGCCGGCAAACGACGCCGAGGTCCTCGCGATGGCGCGCGAGGTCGGCTTTCCGGTCATGCTCAAGGCGAGCTGGGGCGGCGGCGGCCGAGGCATGCGCGTCGTCGAGGACGACCGCGATCTCCTCGAGACCGTCGCCGCAGCGCGGCGCGAGGCGAAGGCGGCCTTCGGCAAGGACGAGGTGTACCTGGAGAAGCTGGTACGGCGCGCGCGCCACGTCGAGGTGCAGATTCTGGGCGACACGCACGGGAACCTGGTGCACCTCTGGGAGCGGGATTGCACCGTGCAGCGGCGCAATCAGAAAGTGGTGGAGCGCGCCCCCGCGGTGTTCTTGAACGATCGGCAACGAGCCGAGCTTTGCGAGGCGGCGCTCAAGATCGGCAGCGCGGTCAATTACCGCGCGGCCGGAACGGTCGAGTTCCTGCAGGACGCCGACACCGGCAAGTTCTACTTCATCGAGGTCAATCCCCGCATCCAGGTCGAGCACACCGTCACGGAGTGCGTGACCGGCATCGATCTGGTGAAGGCGCAGATCCGCATCGCGGGGGGAGCGCGGATCGGCACGCCGGAGAGCGGCGTGCCGGTGCAGGAGGAGATCCGGGTCCATGCGCACGCCATGCAATGCCGCGTGACCACCGAGGATCCCGAAAATAATTTCGTGCCGGACTATGGACGGGTGACCGCGTATCGCAGCCCCGCGGGCTACGGGATCCGGCTCGATGCCGGAACCGCCTATTCGGGCGCCATCATCACGCGCTTCTATGACTCGCTCCTGGTGAAAGTGACGGCATGGTCGCCGACCGCCGAGGAGACCATCGCGCGCATGCATCGGGCGCTCTGGGAGTTTCGCATCCGCGGCGTGGTGACGAATCTGCGCTTCCTCGATCAGCTCATCATGCACCCGCGATTCATGCGCGGGGACTACACCACTAAATTCATCGACGAAACTCCCGAGCTGTTCCGAATACCGCGAAAACGCGACCGTGCGACCCGGCTCCTCTCCTTCATCGGCCATGTGATCGTGAACGGCAACCCCGAGGTCAGCAAGCGCGACTCGAAGCCCAGGGCGCCGGTGTTTCCCCGCGTGCCGCGACTGGCCTTGCCGTCGTCGCCCCCGGCGGGCTGCAAGCAGAAGCTCGATGAGCTCGGGCCGGCGCGATTCGCCGAATGGATGCTCGCGCAAAGGCGCGTGCTGCTCACCGACACCAGCATGCGCGATGCGCATCAGTCGCTCCTGGCGACGCGCTTCCGTACCCATGACATGGCCGCCATCGCTCCGCATTACGCGGCGCTGCTTCCTCAATTGTTCTCCGTCGAGTGCTGGGGCGGGGCGACCTTCGACGTAGCGCTCAGATTCCTGAAGGAGGATCCATGGGCGAGGCTCGCCGCCTTTCGCGAAGCCATGCCGAACCTTTTGCTTCAGGTGCTGCTGCGGTCGGCGAACGCCGTCGGCTACGCCAACTATCCCGACAACGTGGTGCGGTATTTCATCGCCCAGGCGGCCGCGGGCGGAATCGACCTCTTCCGGGTATTCGATTGTCTGAACTGGGTCGAGAACATGAAGGTGACCATCGAAGCGGTGCTCGCGACCGACCGGCTGTGCGAGGCCGCCATCTGCTACACCGGCAATCTCACCAATCCCCGCGAGACCAAATACGATCTGCAGTATTACCTGCGGATCGCGCGTGAATTGAAGGCGATGGGTACGCATGTGCTCGCCATCAAGGACATGGGCGGACTCTGTCAGCCGCGGGCCGCCGCGACGCTCGTGAAGGCGCTCAAAGAGGAGCTCGGGCTGCCGGTTCATTTCCATACGCACGACACCAGCGGCATCGCGGCCGCCAGTGTGCTTGCCGCCGTCGAGGCGGGCGCCGATGCGGTCGACGGCGCCGTCGATGCGCTCTCGGGGCTCACGTCACAGCCGAATCTCGGATCGATCGTCGAGTCACTGCGTTACGGTCCGCGCGATTCGGGGCTCGATCCGGACAACCTGCGGGCGATCTCCGCGTACTGGGAGCAAGTGCGACGCGGTTATGTCGCCTTCGAGAGCGACATTCGCGCCGGTGCGTCGGAGGTGTACGTGCACGGGATGCCGGGCGGCCAGTACACGAACCTGCGCGAACAGGCGCGCGCTCTGGGCATCGAGGAGCATCGTTGGTCCGAGGTCGCGCAGGCCTACGCAGAGGTCAATGCCATGTTCGGCGACATCGTGAAGGTGACGCCGACGTCCAAAGTCGTGGGAGATATGGCCATCATGATGGTGACCAGCGGGCTGACCCCCCAGGCGGTGCTGGATCCGCGCGTCGACGTGGCATTCCCCGAATCGGTGGTGCAATTTTTCCGCGGCGAGCTCGGCCAGCCGGCCGGCGGCTTTCCGGCCGACCTTCAACAGAAGGTGCTCGGCGGCAAGGAGCCTCTCAAGGTACGGGCAGGCGAACTCCTGCCGCCGGTGGATCTCGATGCGGAGCGAGCCGCGGCGGAGGCCCGGATCGGACGGGCGGTCACCGACTTCGATCTGGCTTCCTACCTCATGTATCCCAAGGTGTTCACGGATTACGCGGCCAATCGGGCGAGCTACGGCGATTTGAGCATCTTGCCCACGTCCGTGTTTTTCTACGGCATGCAGCCGGGCCAGGAAATCAACATCGACATCGAGCGCGGCAAGACGCTGATTGTGAGGTACGTGGCGACCAGCGACGTGCACGAAGACGGCACCCGCACGGTATTCTTCGAGCTCAACGGCCAGCCGCGGCCGATCCGCGTCCCGGACACGAGCCAGGTGGCGAAGCGTCCGCCTCGGCGCAAGGCGGAACCGGGCAACGCCAAGCACGTCGGGGCCCCGATGCCCGGAACCATCGGCACCGTGTCGGCGCGCGCCGGCCAAAGTCTGGCGCGCGGCGATGCGCTGTTGACTCTCGAAGCCATGAAAATGGAGACCACCGTCCGCGCGGAGCAGGATGGCGTGGTCAAGGATGTCCTGGCGAAGCCCGGCCAGGCGGTCGACGCCAAGGACCTATTGGTGGTACTCGATTGACGCCCCCCTTCACCCCTGCTGGTCCGGCACGGTGACCTCCAATCCGTCGAGCTCCGCGGTGAGGGGGATCTGACAGCTCAGCCGGCTGTTCTCGCGCGGCTGCCACGCGTTCTCGAGCATGCCTTCCTCCATCTCGTCGGGCGGCTCGAGCTTCGCCAGCCAGGAGGGCGATACGTACACGTGGCAGGTCGCACAGGCGCAGGCGCCCCCGCATTGCGCGACGATTCCATCCACGCCGCTCTGGCGCGCGGCCTCCATGAGGCTCACGCCCACGGGCGCCGCGATCTCGCGGCGTTCTCCCGAAGGCTCGATGAACACGACGTTCGGCATCAGACGGCGTCTTTCAGTGCGACCGTCGGATCAGCGAGCTTGTCGGCGTTGGGCCTTGCGCGTTCGGCGATCATTTTGCGGGCCGCCATGTAGTCCTTGGAGTGGTTGACGGCCTCCACGGCGATCAGCTCGCCGCCTTTCAAATAGCAGACGCTGAAGCCGCGCGTCGCGGGGTCGCCGCGCAGCACCTGCTGATCGAAGCCCTGGGACAATCCGACGATCAACAGCTTGTTGTCGAATTGATCCGACCAGAACCACGGCACCCGGTCGTGCAGCGTCGGCCGGTCCAGCATATTGAGGGCGGCGGCCTTGCCCTGCTCGAACGCATTGTCGACCGACTCGAGCCGTACGCGCATGCCGAATCGGAGCGAGGGATGATTGGTGCAGTCGCCCGCGGCGTGGATCGCCGGATCGCCGGTGCGGCAATGCCCGTCGACGACGATTCCGTTCTCGCACTCGAGCCCCGCGTCCGCGGCCAGCTGCGTATTGGGAACCGCACCGACCCCGACGATGAGCACATCGGCCTCGTGGGTGCTGCCGTCCGCGCACACGACGCGTTCGACCGAACCGGTGCCTTCGAGCCGAACGACACGCGTATTGCACACGATCTTGACTCCCTGGGCGAGATGCTCGTGAGCGAAGTACTCCGACACGCTCGATGCCACCACCCGGTTCATCACCCGGTCCGCCATCTCCAGCGCCGTCACCGCGCAGCCGAGCTTGCGGGCGGTCGCGGCGGTCTCGAGGCCGATATAGCCTCCGCCGATGATGACCACGCGCGCGCCGGGTTTCAGGCCCGCGCGAATCGCGGCGACATCGGCGATGCCTCTCAAATAGTGAACGCCGGACAACGTCGCGCCGGGGCAGGTCAATTCACGCGAGCGGGCGCCGACCGACAGCATCAGCCGGTCGTACGCGATTTCCTCGCCGTCCTCCAGGAGGACGCGCCGGCCGCCCCTATCGATTCGGGCCGCCTTCCTGCCCAGCTTGAGCTCCACCCGGTGCCCGTCGTAGAAGGCTTGATGCCGGAAGGGCAGGCGGTCCTCGGCCAGCTCGCCCGCCAGGAATTGCTTCGAAAGCGGGGGCCGTTGGTAGGGCAAATGCGGCTCATCGCCGACCAGCACGAGACGGCCGTCGAAGCCCTCGCGGCGCAAGGTGTCGACCGCCTGGGCGGCAGCTTGGCCGCCGCCGATGATGAGAATCGTCGAAGTCATAGCCGCCTTTATAACCGCTCGAGACCGATATCGTAAGCCGTGTTGCGTTGAACCGGGGAGCCGCGGGGCCGCCCCAAGATGAGCGTGCCGCCTGCCTCGAATAGTAATAGGATTGGGCGGCAGGCCCAATGCCCGCGGAGTCCTCAATGAAATTGATCACTGCCATTATCAAACCCTTCAAGCTGGACGATGTTCGTGCGGCGCTGTCGGAAATTGGTGTGTCGGGCATGACCGTCACCGAGGTCAAGGGTTTCGGCAGGCAACGCGGCCATACGGAGCTTTACCGGGGAGCCGAGTACGTCGTGGACTTCGTTCCGAAGACCCGGATCGAGGTCGCCGTCAAGAACGAGCTGGTGGAGCAGGTGATGGAGGCCATCGTCGGCGCTTCCAAGACCGGCAAGGTCGGCGACGGGAAGATCTTCGTGACCGACATTTTGCGCGTCCTGCGCATCAGGACCGGCGAGACCGACAACGCGGCACTCTGACCGAGGACGCGGCAGCGCCGCTCGGGCGGCGCCCCTCAGGCCATGGCCTTGTCTGGCATGGACCCTGCTGCTGGTCGGCTCCGGTTACCCCGCGTGGGTAGGCGCGGCGAAGCTGACCGATAAGCAACGTACCCAAATCGAGGAGCCGCGGCCCGCCGGTCTGCCGAGCGATGCCGAACTCGAGGCGGCGGGCGCCGTCATCGGCAAGATCGACATCGACATCCGCAATATCTTCGATGAGAACGATTCGCGCGAGAACAAGGGGCTTTACAGGCTCGCCGATCGGCTGCACATCCGCACCAAGCCCGCCACCATCCGCGCTCAATTGCTCTTCAAGGGCGGGGACCGCTACAGCGCTCAAAAGCTCGCCGAAACCGAGCGCAATTTGCGCCTGCTGGTATTCATTTACGACGCGCACATCGTTCCGGTCCGTTATGCCGAGGGCAAGGTCGACGTGAAGGTGATTACGAGGGACGTCTGGACGCTCGATCCCAACATCTCCTTCGGGCGCTCGGGCGGCGCCAATTCAACCAACGCCAACCTGCAGGAGGAGAATTTTCTGGGCTGGGGCAAGCAGATCGAGGTGGGGCGCACCAGCGACGTCGATCGCACCAGCAAGCTCGCGGAGTATTCGGACCCCAATGTGCTCGGGTCGCGCTGGACGGGCGCACTCGCCTATGTCGATTCGAGCGACGGCAGCGAGCGTATCGCGCAGCTCTCGCAGCCCTTTTATTCGCTCGATACGCGCTGGGGCGCGACGCTGGCGGCGCAAAGCTACGATCGCACGATTTCCCGCTATTTTCTCGGCAACATCGCGGATCAATTCAATGACAACGAGGAGACTTATCTGATCGGCGGCGGCGTGTCCTCGGGCCTGGTCGACGATTGGAGCAAGCGCCTGCTGTTCGGGATGTACTACGATCGCAACGACTTCCTGCCCACGCCGGCCTCGACCCTGCCGGCCAAGCCTTTGCCGGCACCGCGGACGCTGTCCTATCCATTCGTGGGCTTCGACATCCTGCAGGACAAGTACGGCAAGGCGGGCGATGAAAACCAGATCGGCAAGACCGAGGATCTGTATTTCGGCACGGAGGTCACCGGCGAGCTCGGCTATTCCGACTCGGCCTTCGGCGCCAATCACGACGCGCTGATGGTCAAGAGCGGGGTGACCCACGGCGCTGAACTCCCCTACCAGCAGCAACTGTTCCTGAGCGCAGATTTCTCCTCGCGCTTCGAGAGCGACCATGTGCGCAATCTGATCAGCGATGCCGCCGCGAAGTATTACTGGCGGTGGCGGCCCGACTGGCTTCTGTACGGGTCGCTGTCGGGGACCGTCACGCATGCGCTCGATCCCGACGTCCAGCTCTTGCTGGGCGGCGACAACGGACTGCGCGGCTATCCGTTGCGCTACGAGGCGGGCACGTCGCGGGGATTGCTCACGATCGAGCAGCGCGTATTCACCGATTGGTATCCGTTCAGGCTGGTGCGCGTCGGCGCCGCGATCTTTACCGATGTCGGCAGGACGTGGGGAACCGGGGTCGTGGGCAACAGCGATTTAGGGCTGCTCAGCGACGCGGGGTTCGGCCTGCGGCTGGGCAATGCGCGCAGCGGCCTCGGCAACGTCTTGCACATCGATTTCGCTTTTCCGCTCAAGGAAGTGCCCGGCAATGCCAAGTTCCAGTTCCTGGTGCAGACCATGCAAAGCTTCTAGCGCCCGCGAGCGCGCTGCGGAGTCAGCTATCGGAGGATTTGCGCCGGCTCCATAGCCATAGAAAGCCGAGACACACGACGAAATTGAGCATCCACCAGCCGAGCTGCCGCGAGCTGCCCCTTTGCTCCGATTGGCCCGGCACCGGTACGGCGTCGAGCGTCCCCTTGAGCTCTTCGCGCTTATCGCCCAGCGTTACCAGAAATTCGACCGATGCGGGCCCCGGCAGCGTCAGATCCGGGGTTTGAACGGCATAGCTCCCATCGGCTTGCGCGACCGCGGCATGCGTGGCACCGCGCAGCATGACGGCGACCACGGCGTTGCCGACCGGGGCGTTGTCGACGATGCGGCTCAAGTGAATGGCCAACCGGTCCCCCTGCAGCGTACCGACCGCGAGAAGATCGGACGACCGGGCTTCGATGCGCGCGCTCGGCGCTGTCGCGGCCGCCGCGGGCGGCGCCGACGAGATCTGCGCCGCAGCGGGCGTTGCGAGAAGCGGGAGGAGCGGGGCGAAGAGCGCAGCCAGGAGCGCGAACACTGCCGGGGCGCAGGGGTTCGCCCAAGCCCTCGTCAAAGCAGCCACCCCCAGAGCCCGAGAGCGACGCCCGCGACGGCGGCGAGTGTACCGAACACCGGAAAGAAGACGTTGCGGGACAAGAAGAACAACGAGCACAGCACGAGCCCGAGCTCGAGCAGTCCCTCGCCGATGTCGAATTTCAAGGCGCGGTTCTCCTCGTTCTCGGTCTTATGCTCCTTGGCTTGCGCATCGGACTGCAGGCCAACGGCATCGTCCGCGTATTTCTGGCGTGCCGCCTCGAGCTTCTGAACCGATGCCGCGACCTTGGCCGGATCGGCGGCCAGGCTCTCGAGCACGGTCGCGGCAGTGTCGCTGGTGTTCTCCCGGATCTTTTTGGCCTGGTAGTAGGCCCAATCATCGTTGGCTTCCGTACGGTAGATAACCGCCTTGGTATGCGCCCGATGCGAGGCAATGGTGACGACGGAGAGGAAAATGCCGACGATGCCGACCAAGATCCCGACCCGGCGGCTGTTCGGATCGGCGGCGTGCTCCGGTTTAACTTCGATTTCGGTCATGGCGCGGAATTATCCTTTACGCGAGCCGTTCCGGCGTGCCTCATTTCACAGCGTGCAAATGTGGATTCGCCCGGGAGATGCCCAGCACGCCCGAGCGGACGACTTCGACGATCCGGCCGAACGCCGCGACGTTGGCGATGAACTCGCCGATCTCGACCTCGGTGCTGGTGAGCTCGACGATGTAACTCGAGGGTTGCGGCGAGAGGACCTTGCCGCCGACGCGACGCAACAGACCCTCGACCGCCTCGACGTGATCGGGCGGGATCTGCAGCTTGATCAGCAGGAGCTCGCGCGCAAGGTGGTCCCCGCTGGTCATGTCCTCGACCGCGACCACGTCGACCAGCTTTTGAAGCTGGGCGTTGATTTGCGCGATTACGGGATCGGAGCCGACGGTGACCAGTGTGACGCGCGAGACCGTGGGGTCGTTGGTGGGGGCCACGGACAACGACTCGATGTTGTAGCCGCGAGTGGAGATGAGGCCGGTTACGCGCGTGAGCGCGCCGGCTTCGTTTTGCAGAAGTATCGCTATGAGGTGCCGCATGGTCTTCGAAGGATACGGGAGCGCGGCACTTGGGCGCCAGGGCGAGAACTGCTAGGCTTTGACGGTGAAAGATCGCGACCACATGTTGACTCAGGGCGCGCACCCTATGGCCGGAGCCGGCATGACCGGTGCCGAGATGCTCGTGCAGGTCCTGGCGGACGAGGGCGTCGACACCATCTTCGGCTACAGCGGCGGTGCGATTTTACCGATTTACGACGCCGTCTTCCGCTATAACCTGGAGAATTCGGCGTCCATGCCGCTGATCGTGCCGGCCAACGAGCAGGGTGCGGGATTCATGGCGGCGGGATATGCGCGCGCGAGCGGCCGAGTCGGCGTGGCGTTGGTGACCTCCGGACCGGGCGCCACCAACACCGTGACGCCGGTGAGGGATTGCCAGGCCGATTCCATCCCCATCGTCGTCATCTGCGGCCAGGTCGCCACCACCGCCATCGGTACGGACGCGTTCCAGGAGGCCCCGGTGCCGAGCATCATGGGCGCGGTGGCGAAGCATGTGTTCCTGGTCACCGACCCGAGCAAGCTCGAGGCGACGGTCCGCACGGCCTTCGAGATCGCGCGCACCGGCCGCCCGGGCCCGGTGGTGCTCGATGTCCCCAAGGATGTGCAGAACTGGAAGGGGGTGTTTCACGGTTCCGGCAGGCTGCCGATTCCCGGCTACCGCCAGCGGATGAATCGACTGGAAGCCGCGAAATTGCCGGACGCCGCATGTGCGGCTTTTTTCGCCGCATTGGCACAGGCCGAGCGTCCGCTGATCTACGCGGGCGGCGGGGTCATCAACGCCGGGGCCTCGCAGGCGTTGCGCGAGTTCTCGCGGGAATTTCGCATTCCGGTGGTGACGACGCTGATGGGCATCGGCGCGGTGGACACGACGGATGCGCTGTCCATGCGCATGCTCGGTATGCACGGCGCGGCGTTTGCGAATTACGCCGTCGAGGACTGCGACTTCTTAATGGCCGTCGGCGCGCGTTTCGACGACCGCGTGGCGGGCAATCCGCCCAAGTTCGCCAAGGGCGCGAAATTCATCGCCCACTTCGACATCGACGCCTCGGAAATCAACAAGGTCAAACGGGTCGACTGGAGTCACGTCGGTCTGATGCCCGACGCACTGAAGACTCTCATGGACTACGGCAAGCGCCTGGGGTTCAAGCACGAGTTTGCCGAGTGGCAGGCGCGGTGCGCCGAGCTCCGCAGCCGGCATGCCATGAATTACGACCGCGAAAGCGCGCTTATTCAGCCCTACTACGTGATCGAGGAGATCAACCGGCTCACCAAAGGCGAGGCCGTCATCACCACCGGCGTGGGTCAGCATCAGATGTGGGCCGCGCAGTATTTCGATTTTCGGAGCCCGCGCTTGTGGCTGACCTCCGGCAGCATGGGGACCATGGGTTTCGGCCTGCCGGCCGCGGTGGGGGCGCAGTTCGCGCAGCGTTCGAGGCTCGTGATCGACATCGACGGCGATGCCAGCATTCGCATGAACTTGGGCGAACTCGAGACCGTCACCACCTACGATCTGCCGGTCAAGGTCGTCGTGCTCAACAACTGCGGGGACGGCATGGTGAAACAGTGGCAGAAGCTGTTTTTCAAGGGCCGCCTGAGCGCCAGCGACAAGAGCCTGCACACCAAGGACTTCGTCAAGGCGGCGCTCGCCGACGGATTCAAGTTCGCGAAGCGCCTCGACAAGAAAGCCGACGTGCCGCGGGTCATCGAGGAATTCATCCGCTTCGAGGGCGCCGCGTTCCTCGAGGTCATGATCGACCAGGACGCCGGCGTCTACCCCATGGTGGGGCCCGGCCAGGCGTACGATGAGATGATCACCGGCGAGCACATCGCCTCGCGCAATCAGGTCGAGATCAAGACGCCGGGCGCTTCGGAGATGTTCTAGCCTACGGCGGCGGACGGGCCTGCCTACCCAACCCGATCCAGCCCCACGCGCGTGCGATGCCCCGGACGCCGGATTGATTTGGGCGGTTCGGTTGATGTGATCCGCTCGCGCCGCGAGCGCGGCGTGATCGCACTACTGCGGGGAAGGAGCAGGCGTCACCAGGCGCCGGTGTTCGGCATGCTCGTCCAGGGCTCGGCGGGAGCGAGCGCGCCGCCTGCCTGCAAGAGCTCGATCGAAATGTTGTCGGGGGAGCGCACGAACGCCATGCGTCCGTCCCGGGGAGGGCGGTTGATGGTGACGCCGTGCTTCATCAGCCGCTCGCAGGTGGCGTAAATATTCTCGACGGCATAGGCGAGATGGCCGAAGTTGCGCCCGCCGCCGTAGCTCTCCGGGTCCCAGTTGTGCGTGAGCTCGACCTGGGCATGCTCGTCACCCGGCGCCGCCAGGAACACCAGGGTGTAGCGCCCCTGAGGGTAATCCTTGCGCGACAGCTCGGTCAGCCCAAGCGCGTCTCGATAAAAACGCAGCGATTGCTCGATATCGGTCACGCGGACCATAGTGTGCAGATACTTCATGATGGTGCTCTCTTCGGAGACGATGTGTCCTGACGGTGCGGCGCCCGGATCGGCCGCGGCGTTGAAATTTGGAGGAAGCGATGCATAAAAGCAAACTGGGCGGCTTCATCATCGATTGCCGAACCGACGATCTCGGCGCGGCGGCGCACTTCTGGGGCAGCGCCTTGGGCATGCCGATTCGCGAGTTGCCGGGTACCGAGGGTGAATTCTACCAGCGGCTCGAGGACCGCCAACACGGACTCGATATCGAAGTCCAGAAAGTCGACCACCCCAGTCGCGTGCACCTCGATATCGAGGCGGACGATATCGAAGCGGAGGTGCGGCGGCTGGAGGCGTTGGGCGCCAAGCGAGTCCAAGCGGTGCAAACCTGGGTGGTCATGGAGGCGCCCACCGGCCAGCGATTTTGCGTGGTGCGGGCGAGCTCGCACGACTTCGAGCGGCGCGCCTCGGTCTGGCCTTGACGCGCGAGTCGGCCGGCGCCCACATGTTGCGCACATGTCACAAAACGGAGATTGGTTTGACATAGCGCAGCAGCATCGATTCCATGGCCAGAACCCTTGGATTTTGCTCAGAATAGTGATACTATTCACACCAACGCAGTCGTGGCACTGTTGCACCAGTCACTTAATTGCAACAGATGACCTCATCCAAGAAGGTCGAGCGTTAGGCACTCTTGTGCGGCGCATCTTCCGCCTACGGACGTGTCGGGTTATTACTCAACACCTGTTCCACTACGATCCCCGGGTCTCCCGGGGATGCTTTTATTGGGCGAATCCCGCCAGAATGGCCACCCTCGAGATGTCCGAGAGAAGGGGAAGGTAGATGGCTCTGTGCGATGGATTCGTCGGCTCGATCGGTAACACGCCTCTGATTCGCCTCAAGGCTTTGAGCGAGGAAACCGGCTGCGAGATCCTTGGTAAAGCGGAATTCATGAATCCCGGCGGTTCCGTGAAGGACCGGGCTGCCAAGTGGATCGTGCTGGATGCCGAGCGGCGGGGCGTGCTGAAGCCCGGCGGGACGGTGGTCGAGGGGACCGCGGGCAACACCGGTATCGGGCTTGCCCACGTGTGCAACGCGCGCGGATATCGCTGCGTCATCGTCATGCCGGACAACCAGGCCGCCGAGAAGTACCAGATTATCGAGGCATTGGGAGCGGAGCTGCGCAAGGTGCCCGCGGTGCCCTACAGCAATCCCAACCAGTATCAGAAAGTGGCCGGGCGCCTGGCCGCCGAGCTGCCGAACGCCGTCTGGGCCAATCAATTCGACAACACCGCCAATCGCAACGCTCATTTCGAGTCGACGGGTCCGGAAATCTGGCGCGACACCGCCGGGAAGGTCGATGTCTTTTGCGCGGCCACGGGCACGGGCGGCACGTTGGCGGGGGTCGCGGCCTTCCTGAAGTCGCAATCTCCGTCGGTGCGAATCGTGCTGGTCGATCCGCCGGGCAGCGCGCTGTATCACTACTTCAAGGATGGCGAGCTCAGGTCCGACGGAGGCTCCTCCATTACCGAAGGGATCGGCACCGGGCGCGTCACGGCCAATCTCGAGGGTGCCCCCATCGACGATGCGATTCGTATCTCGGACGCCGAGACCATGCGATTCGTGTACCGGCTCATGCGTGAAGAGGGCTTATTGCTGGGCAGCACGGCCGGCATCAACGTGGCGGCCGCGGCAGCGATCGCCAGGCAGCTCGGGCCGGGGCATACCATCGTCACCGTTCTGTGCGACGGCGGCGCGAAATACCAGTCGCGTCTATTCAATCCCGCGTGGATCAAGGAGCGAGGTTTCGCCGAGGCGATCGGCTAAGCGCTCTGCGACTCGGAATCCGCCGCCGCGCCCTCACCAAACCACGCGAGCGCGGTGTGCAGCGCCGCCACCGCTCCCACCACGAGGAGCGCGGGCGACTCGATCGGTCGCGCCGCGGCGCGGCTGCGAATCGTGCCGAGCGTGGCCAGGATTACCTGCTGATTGGCCGTCGTGCCTTGTGCGATGAGGGCCGCGGGACGCTCCGGCGGCGCCCCGTGCGCGATCAGGCGCGCGACGATGTCCTCCAGCCGGGCGAGACCCATGTAGAACACCGCGGTGGATTTGGGCCGCGCCAGCGACGCCCAATCGGGCTCCTCGCCGGCTTCCTCACCACGCCCGGTGACGAAGTTCACGCTGTGGGCATGATCGCGGTGGGTGAGCGGTATGCCGGCATACGCGGCGCAGCCATTGGCCGCCGAGATGCCGGGTATCACTGAAAACGCTATTCCGGCCCGCACCAGAGCCTCGAGTTCCTCACCGCCGCGGCCGAAGATGAAAGGATCTCCGCCCTTCAGCCGCACCACCCGCCGTCCACGGCGGGCGTGATCGATGAGCGCCGCGTTGATCGCCTCTTGAGGCGTGCCGCCGCCGCCCGCCGCCTTGCCCACGCAAATTCGCTCGGCATCCCGCCGCGCATAATCGAGCACTCCCGCCGGGACGAGACGGTCATACAGGATCACATCCGCGTCCTGCAGGGCACGCAATGCCTTCAAGGTCAGAAGTTCCGGATCCCCCGGCCCGGCGCCCACCAGCGTCACCTGTCCGCTCGGCGCCGCGGCGGAGGCGGAGGCCATGAGCCGCTGCGCGATCCGCCGCGCCCCGCGCTCGTCTCCCTCGGCGAAACGGCGCTCCGCCGGGCCATCCACCAGCATCTCGAAATAGCGCCGCCGCGCATCCACGCTCGGGATCCTCCGGCGGGCGGCGGCGCGCATGCCGGCCAGCCAGGTCGCCCACAGGCCGATCCGCTTGGGAAGGAGGGCCTCGAGCCGCTCGCGCAGGCGCCGAGTCAGTACCGGGGAGGTGCCGGCGCTCGAGACCGCCACGATCACCGGGTCGCGATCGATGATGGCCGGAACGATCACGCGCGAGGCCTTGCGGTCGTCGACCACGTTTACCGGAATCCCACGCGCCTCGCACAGGCCCGCGACCCAGCGGTTCACGGCGCGCCGCGCCGTGGCCACGATCACGAGCCGCGCGCCATCCACATCCTCGGCCGCGAATTCGCGGACCCGGAGTTCGATCGTGCCGGCGGCCGCAAGCTGCGCCAGTTCGGGCGCCACCTGCGGCGCCACCACGACGATTGCAGCTTGGGCGCGTTCGAGCAGCTGCACCTTGCGAAATGCCACCGCGCCGGCGCCCACCACCAGCACGCGCTGTCCGCGCAGATCGAAAAAGAGGGGAAAATAATTCACGCGAGATACCCAGGCCGAGTGTGCCTCGATGTGGTCAGTTTACGCGGGATCGCACGCCGCGGGTGGGCCTTGCCGCAACGACACGTACCCTCGCCGATAACAAACTATCACTTATGAGGACATGCCTTTAAGTGCTAACCCCCCCGTTGCCGGTATCCCGGGGCTCCGCCATCCTAGGGCCACATGATCGATCCCGCCCAAGCGCTGTCCGGATTCGCCGTCGGCGCCATCGTGGGTCTCACGGGCGTCGGGGGCGGTTCGTTGATGACCCCGTTGCTGGTGCTGTTCTTCGGGATTCATCCGGCGACCGCCGTCGGGACGGACCTGCTGCATGCGGCGATCACCAAGGCGGGCGGTACCTACGTGCACGCGAAGCAGGGTCGGGTCGACTGGGGCATTGCGGGCCTATTGGCGGCGGGCAGCTTGCCGGCAGCTGTGGCGACGCTTTGGACTATGCATGCAGTGACCGGCGGCTTGGGCGGCTCGAAGATCATCACCACCACGCTCGGCATTGCGCTGCTGCTGACCGCCGGCGTTCTCGTGCTGCGGTCGTGCCTGCGCCGGTGGTCGCAGACTCATCGGGTCGAGGCAGTCCGCCACCCGGCCTTCACGGTGCTCACCGGCATTGCGCTCGGCTTCCTGGTGTCGATCTCCTCCGTGGGGGCGGGAGCGCTGGGGGTCACCGCGCTATTTTTCCTGTATCCGCGACTCGCCGCCGGGCGGGTCGTCGCCTCGGATCTCGCGCATGCGGTGCCGCTCACCCTGGTCGCAGGCTGCGGATACTGGTTGTTCGGCACGATAAACTGGTCGCTGCTCGGATCGCTGCTCGTGGGCTCGTTGCCGGGGATCTATATCGGCAGCCAGTTCGTCGGCCGCATACCCGACATGGTGCTGAGAATTCTGTTGGCGGCCATGCTGGTGCTGGTGGGTACGAAGCTGATCACGTTCTAAAACTCCTATAATCTAATCGCATGAAATTTCAGCAACTACGTTATCTCGTGGCCGTGCACGAGAACGGCCTCAACATCACCGCCGCCGCGCGACAGCTGCATACCTCGCAACCGGGCGTGAGCCGGCAGCTGAAGCTGCTGGAGGAAGAGCTGGGATTTCAGCTGTTCGAGCGCGAAGGCAGAGCGCTCACCCGGACCACGGCCGCCGGCGAGGAGATCATCTCGCGCGCCGGCAGCATTCTGCGCGAAATGCAGAATATCCGCCGAACCTCCGCCGAGCTCCGCAAAGCGGATGGGGGAACGCTGTCCATTGCGACCACCCACACTCAGGCGCGCTATGTGCTGCCCCCCGTGATCCGCGAATTCCGCTCGAGGTATCCGAAGGTGCGGCTGCATCTGCATCAGGGCACCTCCGAGCAAATCGCCGAGATGGTCGCCCGCGACCGGGTCGATTTTGCAATCGCCACCGGCTCGGACGATTTATTCCCCCATCTGGTACGGCTTCCGATCTACCGCTGGCATCGCGCCGTCATCGTACCCAAGGGGCACCCGTTGGCCTCGGCCGGCAAATTGACGCTGAAGAAGCTCGCCGACTACCCCATCGTCACCTACGTCTTCAGCTTCTCGGGGCGCTCATCGCTTCCCGCGCTATTCGAGACCGCGGGCCTGTCGCTCGACGTCGCCCTGACCGCGCGCGACTCGGACGTGATCAAGACTTACGTACGCATCGGGCTCGGCGTGGGCATTCTGGCGAGACTCGCGATCGACCCCGCGGTCGACTCGGATCTCACCGTGCTCGATGCCGCGCATCTGTTCGAAGGGCATACCACCTGGATAGGCTTTCGGCGCAGCGCGCTGCTGCGCGCCTACATGTACGAGTTCATCGAGCTCTTGGCGCCGCAGCTGACGCGCAAGCTGGTCCGCGAGGTGGAGAAATCAGAAACCCAGGAAGAAGTGGACCGCGCACTGCACGGGCTCGCCGTGCCGGTGCGGGACAAGCCCTAACGGCGCCCGAGCTTGGCCAATAGACCCGTGTCGTTCGCGGGTTGGTAGGCCGCCGAGAACGTCGATAGAGCCGCCGCGGCCCCCTCGAGCTCGCTGTCGGACACCTCGAAACTATTGAAGCCGCATCGGGCGAGAAAGAAAAGCTGGTCCCTCCCGATCGCTCCGCGGGCACGCAGCTCGCCGACGAAGCCGAACCGCTCCCGCAGCAACCGGCCCTGCGTGTAGCCGCGCCCTTCGCTCGGGCCGGGGAAATCCGCGCCGGCCAGATCGAGCCGCGCGAGATCGGGAACGAGCCGCTCGACCTCATCCGCGGGGGCGAGCACGACGCCCAACCGGCCCGACCGCGACAGCCAGCGATCGCGTTCCGCCTGCCATTCGGCGAACGTCAGGATCAACGGCGCGTCGTCGCGCACCTCGCCGTCGCCGCAGGTGCGCCACTCGTCCTCGACGATGACGCCGTCACGCAGCAGCCGTCGCGGCATACACTCGCTCCTTGAACGGTTTGACCCCGATGCGGGCTACCGTCTCGACGAAGCGCTCATCGGCGCGCCGAGATTCCACGTACACCTCCAAGAGCCGCGCGATGCTCTCGGCCACTTGATTTTTCCTGACGGAGGGCCCGATCACGGTGCCGAGCGCCGCCTTCGCGCCGGCAGCGCCCCCGATGGTGATCTGGTACCACTCCTCGCCGCCTTTATCGACACCCAAAATGCCGATGTTGCCGATGTGGTGGTGTCCGCAGGCATTCATGCAGCCGGACATCTTGATCTCGATCTCGCCGAGGTCATAGAGGTAGTCGTAATCGTCGAAGCGCTCGTTGATGAGCCTGGCGACATCGATGGAGCCGGCGTTGGCGAGGCTGCAAAAGTCCAGTCCCGGGCAGCAGATCATGTCGGTCAAGGTGCCGATATTGGGAGTGGCCAGGCCCGCCTCGGCGAGCGCCCGCCACAGATCGAAGGTCTTGGCCTGCTCCACGTCGGCGAGCACGAGATTCTGCGTATGGGTTACGCGCGCCTCGCCGAAACTGTAGCGATCTGCGAGCTCGGCAATCAATTCCAACTGCGCATCGGTCGCATCGCCGGGGGCGACGCCCGGCTTCTTCAGGGACACGTACACCGCGCGGTAGCCGCTCACCTTGTGCGCGGCCGTGTTATAGCGGTACCAGGCCCGAAACGCAGCGTCCTTGCCGGCCGGCGGCTCGATGTCGGGGAGGTTGCGGTACGCGGGCGGGGCAAAAAAGCCCCGCATCCGCTCGATTTCGGACTCCTCGAGCTCGAGCCGGCCGTTCTTGATCAGCTGCCACTCGCTTTCCACGCGCTGCCGGAACTCCTCGACGCCCAACGAGCGCACCAGGATCTTGATCCGCGCCTTGTGGATGTTGTCGCGCCGGCCTTCGCGGTTGTAGACGCGCAGCACCGCCTCGAGGTACGACAAGAGGTGCTTGCGCGGCAAGAACTCGCGGATCACGTGGCCGATCACCGGCGTGCGCCCGAGGCCGCCGCCGGCGAGAATGCGAAAGCCGCGCTCGCCGGCCGGGCCCTGCACGATGTGCACACCGATGTCGTGCACCAGCGTGGCGGCGCGATCCTGATCCGCCGATCCGGTGACGGCGATCTTGAATTTCCGCGGCAGGTAGGTGAATTCGGGGTGGAACGTCGACCATTGCCGGATGATCTCGCACCAGGGCCGAGGATCCTCGAGCTCGTCGCCGGCGACACCGGCCAAAGGGTCCGACGTGGTATTGCGGATGCAGTTGCCGCTGGTCTGGATCGCATGCATCTCGACCTCGGCGAGCTCCGCCAGGATATCCGGCACCTGTTCGAGCCGGGGCCAGTTGTACTGGAGGTTCTGGCGCGTGGTGAAATGCCCGTAGCCGCGGTCGTAGCGCCGAGCGATCGAGGCGAGGGTGCGCAATTGCTCCGAAGAGAGCAAGCCGTACGGGATAGCCACGCGCAGCATCGGCGCATGGGTTTGGATATACAGCCCGTTGCGCAGGCGCAGATGGCGAAATTCATCATCCGTCATCTTCCCGTCGAGGAAGCGGCGCGTCTGATCCCGGAATTGAGCGACCCGCTCGCGGACCAGCGCGCGATCGATGGTGTCATAACGATACATGGGGATACTTTATCCGCCCGCGGGCCGCCGTGCTAATAACCGGCGGGCATGGGCTGATACCGAACCGTCGGTCTGCCGGGGGGGCGGATACGGCGCGTGCGGCGATCTCAAGGCCGGAGCGCGAGACTCCGGTCCCACCTCTCGATCAGGTCCGCCATGGTGTGGATAAAACGTGATTGGCTCGGCAGAGCAAATCGGAGCTTGCGTGCAGCATTCGACAGTCAACATAAGGTTCCATGAGTGGGAAAAAATCTCGGGGTGACAAAGGATCTCGCGGAAGTCGTGGTCGCGCCGGACACCTATCATGTCTCGCCCGAGCCCATGCTGCTGACCGCCGAACTGGACGGCGCGCTGGCGCTTTGCCTGCACGACGAGGGACGCGGCGTCGGCGGCTTGCTGCACCTGAAATTCATGGGCGGCACGGGCCGGCCGAGCGATGTCACGGACAATACGCTGAGTTCCGTCCTGGTCGTTCTGGATCGGTTCAAACGGGGCGTGCTCGGCAATTCGTCCAAGCGCGACGATATTCAGGCGCGCATCCTCGCGCATGCGCTGCCGCCGGCGGGCGTGGATGAACCAAGCGCCTCTCTGGTCGATTTGATTCAAGCGGACCTCGCCGACGGCAAGATCTCGTGCGGCACACAGACCGTCCGGCGCATCGAGCCTCTGCGCGTCTGTTTTCAGCCTTTCGAGGGGCGTGTCTGGATCCGCGCGCCCGACGAGTCGCTCTCCGCGAGGCGAATTTCCCGCTCGATCGCCTGACAACCTGTGCGCCGCATCCCGCAGTCATTGTAAGCTTTGGTCCGCGCCGTCCTTGGGCCGGCATGGATTCAGAGGTGCGTCATGCGGTGGGGCCTGCTGGTCGGGGTGTGTGCAATTGCGGGGTGTGCGAGCAACCAACTCGCCTCGACGCCGCCTCCAGGCGTCGACCTGAGCGGCCATTGGAGGCTCAACGTGGCGGACAGCGACGATGCGCAGCGCCTCATGCAGAGCCAGATCGCGGCCGCGACCGCCGGGGTGAATGGCGGCGGTGCGACGGGCGGCGGCGGCCGCCAGCGCGGCCGAAATGGCCTCCCCGCAGCGGGTCCCGCCGGCCCGGTAATGCCCTCCGTTGCGGTGCTCGATGATAGCCTGCGTTGGCCAGGGCTCGACTTAGCCATCGAGCAGACCAGCGAGCGGGTGACGTTCGTCTCCGATGGAGGCATGAAATTCTGCCGTCCGAGCGCGCATAAGGGCGGCGGCCACCATGCGCACTCCGGCGGCGACGGTGCCCCGCAGGATCGCGACATGCCCTCGCGCGGGCGCGGTGATGCACCGCCGCCGCGCTGCGGATGGGACGAGCGCTCGCTGGTTGTGCAATCCGGCGAATCCGACGAGGACAGGCCACCGTACGAGCAGCGCTTCAGTGTCTCGGACGACGGTCAACGGCTGGTCGAAGTCGTGGTATTCAAAGGCGGACGCTCGAGCGGCTTCGTCGCGTCCCGCGAGTGGGACCGCGCGCCGAGCGGGGCTGCGTCGGCGCCGACCCCACCGGCCGGGATGGGGCCGGGGGTCGGGTCGGGGCCGCGCGTTGGGGGGGCGGGCGCTGGGGCGGGGTCGGGCGCAGGAACGACGCCGCAGCAATAAAAAAGCCGGGCAGTGCCCGGCTTCCAAAGTCCCCATGCCTATCGCGGCGCTGTTGTTCGCGCTCTGGCGATGATCGGTCTCTTTTTACTTCCCCGAAGATGCTTTGCGTCCGAGCAACACTCTAGCGTCGTGCGGCTGCCGAAGCTAGTACCTATGGCGAAAAATCGGAAAATTAATGTGCCAAAAAAGCCACAGATTGGACGGCCTAGGCTAGGCTGCGGGGTGAGGGGTGGCGCTGCTCGATCGAGTATCCTTGCGCCTGACATGCAAGTCGGAGGCATCGTGGCCAAGCATTCCAAGTCATCAGCCGTTCCGCAATTCGCGGTTCGAACTCGTCGCGCCTATTTTGATTGCCAGTTCGGTCAACTGCACGTCCGCACCGCTTTTCCGACCACTGGGGGCTTCGATGAGGGCATCACGCTGGTCTGCCTGCACCCCCGTGAGGGCTCCAGCCGAAACTTCGCCCGGCTTTTGCCCGAAATTGCCATCGACCGCTCGGTCTATGCGCCCGATCTACCCGGCTTCGGTGAGTCTGACGCGGCCCCCACCTTCGGGCACGTGGATGCCGCCAAGGCCGTGTCGGATTTGGCAAAGGATCTGCGCCTGCGGCAAATCGATCTGCTGGGAGTGCGTTTCGGCGCCGCGGTAGCCCTGGATCTTGCGGCGTCGCGGCCGGATCTGGTACGCCGCTTGGTGTTAGTGGGATCGCCGCCGCTGGATCGCATCCCCACCGTCACGCAGGCCTGCCTGGTGGTGAAGACCAAGGCCGACCGGCCCGAGGAGACGCGCTGGGCCGACAGTGCGCTGCCGAATGTGCGCGTCGTCGAGATCGATGCTCCGGATCCGGTCGATTCGGACCCCCAGGGATTTGCGGAACGGTGCGGTCCGTTCCTGAAGAAGTGAGGAGCACGGCGATCTCGTGAGGTTGAACAAATACATCAGCGAGACCGGCGCGTGCTCACGACGCGAGGCCGATCAATGGATCGAGGCGGGACGGGTTACCCTGAACGGCGTCCGCGCGCAGTTGGGCCTCAAGGTGGAGGCCAACGACGAGGTTCGCGTGGACGGCGAGCTCATCGGCGCGAAAAAGAAGCCGATTTATATCGCGCTGAACAAGCCGGCCGGCATCACCTGCACGACCGAACTCCACGTGAAGGACAACATCGTCGACTTCATCGGACATCCGGAGCGGATCTTTCCAGTCGGCCGTCTAGACAAGGACTCGGAAGGGTTGATCCTCCTGACCAACGACGGCGACATCGTCAACGAGATCCTGCGCTCCGAGAACGAACACGAGAAAGAATACCAGGTGCGGGTGAACCGTCCGATCACGGATCTATCCCTCGCCATGCTGGCGGACGGCGTGAAGATCATGGGTGTGATCACCAAGCCCTGCAAGGTGACCCGCTCCGGACGCGATGGCTTCCGGATGATTCTGACCCAGGGTTTGAACCGGCAAATACGCCGCATGTGCTCCGCGCTTGGTTATCGAGTGGAACGGCTGCGGCGGGTGCGCATCATCAACATCGATCTCGGCGCTCTGCCGACGGGCGAGTGGCGCTACCTGTCCGACGCGGAAGTCGCCGGGTTGACGGTACGCGAAGTCACCCCGAACGCAGCATCGGCGCCGACACGCCGTCCGTCCAGCGACGGCCCGTCGCCGTCCGCCAGTCCGGATCCTGCGCCCGCGCCGCGAGCCAACGAAAAAAATCCTCGCCCTGACTGGTCCAGTAAGCGTGGGAGAAAAGCACTCCTCCCGTCGTCGACTCGACGGTGAAGCGGCGCCTGACACCGAAGCTGAAGAGGCCGCGCGTACATTTGATCCGCGGCGAGTTTTCCGACAAGGCAAATTGCTCCGAGCCCACCTGCAATCGCAGACGGCCGCCATGCCCATAGACGCAAATGTTGGGCTGCGCGGCGCGAATCAGGGCAACCCCATGCACCAGCGACGGCGGTGTGTCGTACGCAGTCCACGTGCCGCCCGGGACGTGCCACTGAAGCACCATGCTATGGCGGCGAAAATCGATGACCGAAACGGAACCGGCGTTATCGGGTGCCATTTTTCGACCCTGCGCTGCGCGCGTCATTTTAAATCGCGGTCGGGCAATCCTGCGAACGTGCTTTCGACGATTCCCGTCGTCAGGAGCTGCGGCAGCACCACCGGCGTCCCCGAGCCCGGCTTGGAGTTGTAGACGACGTAGAGAGGGACTCCGGCCCGGCCGAAATCCGCGAGCGCCTTGGTGATCGCCGCATCGCTATTCGTCCAGTCGCCTTTCATCAAGGTAACACCCTTTTCGCGAAAGACGCGCTGAACTTCCGGGTCTGCGAACGCGTTGCGCTCGTTGACCAGGCAGGTCAGGCACCAGCTGGCGGTGAAATTGACCAGAAGCGGTGTTCCCCGGGCGCGAAGCTCGGCGACGCGCGCGGCGTCGTAGGGTTGCCATTGCTCGGACGATGCACCGGCCGCCGAGGATTGCGGCGCCGGTGCGGCCGCGGCGACATTCGCGAATCGCACCGGCAGCACGATCGCCGCGAGCACCGCCGCGATCGCCGTGGCGAGGGCTGCAACGCGGCTTCCCAGGGAAACGCCCTTGGATTTTTGATAGGCCCACGCCGCCAATCCGACCAGAATGGCGCCGGCCAAGGCCGCGCCCAACCCGATCGAGGAGGTCTGCTGCGCGAGCACCCAAAGGAGCCAGGCGGCCGATGCATACATGGGGAAGGCGAATACCTGCTTGAGCGTATCCATCCACGCGCCCGGCCTGGGCAGCGCGCGCCGCAGCCACGGGGCGAGCGACAGCAAAAGATAGGGCAGCGACAGGCCGAGGCCCAGAGCGGCGAAGACGCAGAGCGCGACCAGCGGCGGTTGGGTGAGCGCCGCGCCGACCGCGGCAGCCATGAAGGGGGCCGTGCACGGGGTCGCGACCAGCGTCGTCAGGACCCCGGTGAAGAACGAGGCGCGGTAACTGTCGCCCTGGGTCAATGCATCGCCGACGCCCGCAAGTCCGCCGCCCACCTCGAACACGCCGGACAGATTCAATCCCACGGCCAACAGCAGATACATCATCAAGGTCACGAACAACGGCGATTGCAGCTGAAAGCCCCAGCCGATCTGTTCGCCGCCTGCGCGCAGCGCCAAGAGCACCGCGGCGAGCGCCAGCATGGAGGTGATGACGCCGGCCGCAAAAACGATTCCCTTGGTGCGCACGGCCGCAGGGTGCTTTTTCGCCTGCTCCACCAAGCCGATCGCCTTGATGGAGAGAACGGGAAACACGCAGGGCATCAAGTTCAGAATGAGTCCACCGAGCGCGGCGAGCAGCAAGAGCACGGGCAACGGAGTGGCCCGCTCGTGCGGCGGAGCGGGCGCTGCGCCGGCGTGCATCGGCACGAATCGCGGGGCCGCCGCGGCGCCGGCAGCCGCTGCGGCGCCGGGCGCGAGAGTCGCGGCGATCTCGATGGGCACGCTGAGGCTGTCGTTGCCGCTGCGTTCGGTGGCGATCAGCACGCCGCGAACCGGTCCCGACTTCGGCGGCTGGTAGCCGAGCTTCGTGGAGAGCTCGATCGACCCGTCTTTGCGCGTCAGCGTCTGCGGTGCGGCGTACTCGATAGCCCCGTCGTCGTAGGGATAGAACGCGAGCGACCGGACCTGCGAGAGCGTCGCGCCCCAGTCGCGGCCGAGCGTGAGCACGAGTTTGCCATCCTGGATCTTGGCCTCGCTCGTCGCCGGCGCGTTGCCGGGCAAATCGGCGCGCGCGGCCGCGAACAGCGGCGCGACCGCCGGATCGGCGGAGCCGCCGCCGGACTGTACCGGCAATCGCAGGTGTAACCCGACACTCTCCGGAATGCAGACGTCCGCGCAGACCAGCCAGGTCGCCTTGGCGGCCAGATCGAGCGGCGCGCCGGCCTTGAGGTCGGGGGCCGCCGTGATCTTCACCAGGTGCATGGCGTGCTTGGCGTAGCCGTAATTGACCAGCGGGGCGATCTCGAAGCGGTGCGGCGTGGCCCAGACGATGTCCCCCGCCGCGATGCCCGCAGGCAGCGTCCATGCGAGCTGGGTTGCCTGGCCGGAGTCGCCGGGATTTCGCCAGTAGGTGTGCCACCCGTCGCGAATGTCGAGCTCGAGCGCCACCCAGATCGATTGGCCGGGCCCGATGGCGTTGCTCTCGCTGATCAGCCGTGCCTTGACGTTCTCGGTGGAGACGGTGTCGCCGGTCAATGCATGAACCGCGGGCGACCCGGCCAAGGCGGCGATCAGCCAGCAGGAAGCGGTAAGGCGCGAAATCAGCGTGCGCATAAAGACATGTTACCCAATTAATCTCCGGCCTTGAGTACCGAGATCGCCCGCCATTGTGGAGCGGCTCACAGTTTGACCCCGTTTCGGACCGGACATACCCCCGCGATCCGGCTTGAGCTAATGTAGCCGTCCCTACGTAGAAACGGCCCATGCAAGAAAATTACGTTGAAAAAATCCTCAAAGCCAAGGTGTACGACGTGGCCGTCGAGACCTCGCTGGAACCGGCGCCGCGCCTCTCGCGACGCCTCAATAATCGGGTGCTCTTCAAGCGAGAGGACCTCCAGCCGGTGTTTTCGTTCAAAATTCGCGGCGCGTACAACAAAATCGCGCAGCTCTCGGAGACGGCGGCGCAGCGCGGGGTGATCTGCGCCTCGGCGGGCAACCATGCCCAAGGCGTCGCGCTGGCCGCGCGCACCCGCGGCATCCGGGCGGTCATCGTGATGCCGCTGACGACGCCGGACATCAAGGTTCAAGCGGTCGCCGATCTCGGCGCCGAGATCGTCCTGCACGGCGACGATTACGATGCAGCCAACGAACGAGCGACCGAGATCGGCCGCGAGCGGGGATTGGTGTTCGTGCATCCGTTCGACGATCCCGACGTGATCGCCGGCCAGGGGACGATCGCCATGGAGATCCTGCGCCAGTGGCATGGCGACGAGATCGACGCGATTTTCGTTCCGGTCGGCGGCGGCGGCCTGATCGCCGGCATCGCGGCCTATGCCAAGTCGCTGTACCCCCGCATCAAGATCATCGGGGTCGAGCCGGAGGATGCCGCGGGCATGTACGAGTCGCTGCGCGCCGGAAAGCGCATCACGCTCGCGCGCGTCGGCATCTTCGCCGACGGCGTTGCCGTGCGGCGGGTGGGGGAGGAACCGTTCAAGCTCGCCCAGCAGTACGTCGATGAGATTCTGCTGGTGACCACGGATCAAATTTGCGCGGCCATACAGGATATCTTCCAGGATACTCGCTCGATCGCCGAGCCGGCGGGCGCGCTCGCCGTCGCCGGCATCAAGAAATACGTGGCGCGCGAGGGATGCACCGGGCGGACGCTGGTGGCGATCAACGGCGGGGCGAACATGAATTTCGACCGGCTGCGCTATGTGGCCGAACGCGCGGATGTCGGTGCGCAGCGCGAGGCGTTGCTCGCAGTGGAGATACCCGAGGTTCCGGGCTCGTTCCTGCGATTCTGCGAGCTGCTCCACAAGCGCAGCGTGACCGAATTCGATTATCGCTACCGGCAATCGAAAACGGCCCAGCTGTTCGTCGGCCTGGCGCTGGACCAAGGCAAGGCGGAGCGCGCCACGATCATCAAGATGCTGGGCGATGCCGGCTTCGCGGTGCACGACATGACCGACAACGAGACGGCGAAATTGCACGTGCGCTACATGGTGGGCGGCCACGCGCGGGGCCTCTCGGACGAGCGCCTGTACCGGTTCGAGTTCCCGGAGCGGCCCGGTACGCTGCTGAAATTCCTCCGGGCCATCGGGACCAAATGGAACATCAGCCTGTTTCACTATCGCAATCAGGGCTCGGATTACGGACGCGTTCTCGCCGGGATCCAGGTGCCGCCGCAGACGCTGACGGATTTCCTGCTGCACCTCAACGAGCTGCAGTACGCGTATACCGAAGAGACCGAGAATCCGGCGTACAAGATTTTCCTGAGTCCTTGAGGATGAGGTATTGAACGGCCCGGCCTCCTACCAGGTGCTGCGCCCGGCGCGGCATGAGACGATTCGCATCCGCGGACTCGACCTCCATTTGAGACGTTGGGGACCGGCGCACGCCGGCGATGAGTCCCCGGTCGTTCTATTGCACGGCTTTCAAGACACCGGCGACACCTTCCAGTTCCTGGTGGATGAGCTCGAGCGCGATTGGCCGCTCGCCGCGCCCGATTGGCGCGGCTTCGGCAGAAGCGGCTGGGCGCCGGACGGCTATTGGTTCCCCGAGTATCTGGCGGACCTCGACCAGTTGCTCGAGCTCCTGAGTCCGAACCGGCCGGCCCTGCTCATCGGCCACAGCATGGGCGGTAACGTGGCCAGCCTGTACGCGGGCCTTCGACCGGATCGAGTGCGCTGCGTGGTCAATCTCGAAGGCTTCGGCCTGCCGCGCACCTCGCCCGAGGGAGCTCCGGCGAGGCTCGTGGAGTGGCTGGAGCAGATCAGGACCGTTCCGCCCCTGAAGACCTACGATTCGTACGAACAGCTCGCCTCCATCATTCAGCGCCGCTATCCGCGGTTCGGGGACGCTCGTTCGCGATTTATCGCGGGCGCTTGGGGTAGACTCGAAAGCGATGGGCGTGTTCATTTGCTGGGCGATGCGCGGCACCGCTGGGTCAACCCCGTTCTCTACAAGCGCGAGGACGCGGAAGCCGTCTGGCGCCGCATCCGTGCTCCCATGTTGATGTTGCTGGGCGAGAAGTCGGAGTTCCTGGCGAAACTCGGAGCAGACGGCACCGACGAGGCCTGGCGGACAATGGTGGCCGGCATCGAGATCGTCCACATCGCCGAGGCGGGCCACATGCTGCACATCGAACGGCCGGCCGCGATCGCTCCCCTCGTCGAGCGCTTTCTGGCCGCGCACGCTGACTGACTTTTTGGCGACATTCGGGGCTACCTTGGCACTCACGCGGCGATTATTTCCCACCCGATTCGGGCAACTGCACGTACGCAGCACGGAAGGCAAGGGCATCCCGCTCGTGCTGCTGCACTCCTCGCCGCGCTCCGGCGATATGTGGGAGCCGCTGCAAGAGCGGCTGACCCGGCCGACCTACGCGCCCGACCGCCTGGGATATGGCTTCTCCGACGCACCGCCTTGGGCGCTATCGCTGGAGCAATATGCGCAATGCACGCTGGACGCCCTGAAGGCCGCGGATCTCCACGGCCCCTTCGACGTGCTCGGCATGCACGTCGGGTCCGCGGAAGCCGTCGAAATCGCACACCAGGCGCCCGGCCAAGTGCGGCGTCTGATCGCGGTCGGCATGCCGCTGTTCACCGTCGAAGAACAGCAGCGGCAAATGGAAAAATACAGTGAGCAACCCTTGAAGCCGGTGGCCGAAGGCGGCCATGTGCTCGGCGCCTGGCGCGGTTGCTTCGCCTTTCGCCAGCCGCCGTACGATCTTGCCGATGCGCAGCGCCGTTTCGTCGAACATCTGCTCGCCGCCGTTCCCGGCGCTGCGTTCCGTGCCGCGAGCGGCTACGCCATGGAAAAGAAGCTCAAGGCCCTGCGCTCGCCGTTGACCGTGTTCGCGCCTCACGACGACATCCTGGAGCAAACCCAACGGGTGCGGCCCATGTTGAAAGCCGACGCCACCTATGTCGACTTGCCGGATTTCGGCATCGACCTCTTCCATACGGCGGGGGACCGCATGGCGGAACTCATCAACCGGCACTTGCCCGCTTAGGGTGCCGGCATGCACCGCGGATTGAATCTGCCCGAGATCTTTCTCTTGATCTCGCTCGGCATGATCGCGGTCGAGGCGGCGCTGGCCCAGTGGTCCCTCGTGAGGGCCCGCTATCGCGTTCGGGATACCCTGGCGTCGCTCGCCATGCAGGCGGGCAACATCGTCATGAACCTCGGCATGGCGGGCGTCGTGTACGCCGGCCTGACGGCCGCCTACGATCACCGATTGTTCTCTCTCTCACCCTCCTCGCCGTGGGCGTGGGCCGCGCTATTTTTTCTCGACGACTTCGTCTACTACTGGTTTCATCGGATCAGCCACGAATGCCGCTTCTGGTGGGCCGCCCACGTCAATCATCACTCCTCGCAGGAGTACAACCTGTCGACCGCCATCCGACAATCGTGGACCAGCGTCATCGTCGGCACCTGGACTCCGTGGATCCCGCTCGCGTTTCTCGGCTTTCCGCCCGCGATGATCCTCGCCGAGCAGGGATTCAACCTCTTTTATCAATTCTGGATTCACACCGAGGCCGTCGGGCGCATGCCGCGCTGGTTCGAATACCTGTTCAACACGCCGTCGCACCATCGGGTGCACCACGCCTCGAATCCGCGCTACCTCGATCGCAACTACGCCGGCGTGCTCATGGTGTGGGACCGGATGTTCGGCACCTTCGTCGAGGAGCGCGAAGAAGAGCCGCCGCGCTACGGCATCGTGAAGAACATCGAGAGCTTCAATCCGGTCCGCATCGCGTTTCACGAGTGGACGGCCATCGTGCGCGAGTTGATCGCCGTGCGTTCGTGGCGCGAGGCGCTCGGGATAGTGTTCGGGCCGCCGGGATGGCGCGCCGACGGCAGGGGATTGACCTCGGCAAACATCAGAAGCGAATGGAGCGTACGTGAACATACGAACTGAACCGAAGCTGACGGGCCTGTCCGGCAACGAGATCTATTGCATGCGCCTCAAGGGTCTCACCCCGAGCGGCGTGGTCATCGGCAACAGCATCCAGTCCATGGGGTTTCTCGGTGGGGTGCGCTCCGCGTTTCGCGGCATCGTCGGGGGCGAGATTCCGGACGTCACCGGCATGATCCATGCGGGACGCGAGGCGGCGTTCGAGCGGATGAGGGCGGAGGCCAAGCGCGAGGGCGTGCACGGCGTCGTCGGCGTGACCTCGGAGCTGCGGAGTCTCGGCGGCAACTCCGAATTCCTGTTCGTCGGATCCGGCGTCAGCGGCCAGCCGGGGGCGGTCTCCTTCACCAGTTCGGGCGATGCGCAGGAGCTCTACTGTCATATGGATGCGGGCTATGAGCCGCGCGAGTTCGTGTTCGGCAACATCGCCTATTCGGTGGGCGCGGTGGGCGGAATCGCCGGCGCCTTGAAGACGCTGGTGCGGGGCGAAATCAAGGAATTCAGCGACGTGTTCAACGAGACTCGCCACCATGCCCTCGATCGCGTGGTGAGCCACGCGAAGGCCGCGGGCGCGAACGCGGTGGTGGGCATTCGAACCAGCGTCATGCACTTCGCCGGCTTTCACGAAATGTACATGGCGGGCACCGCGGCGTCGCATCCGCTCTTGCCCGCCGAATTCACGTCCTCGCCCGCGACCAGCGATCTGACCGGCGAGGAACTTTGGGGCATGACGCAACTCGGCTACGTTCCCCTGAAGCTTCTGATCTCGACCTCCGTGTATTCCCTGGGCGCGATCGGCGGCATCAAGGCGGCTTTTCAGAGCTTCGTGAAGGGTGAGATCCCCGATTTGACCACCTTGATCTACGACGCGCGCGAACAAGTGTTCGATCGGCTGAAACGCGAGGCGGCGGCCCTCGGCGCCGAAGAAGTCGTGGGCATCAAGACTTACATCATCGAACTGGGAACGAGCCTCGTGGAGATCTTTTCGGTCGGCACGGCGGTCCGGAAGCTCCCAGGCGTCGGCGTACAGACGGCGACTCTGCCGGCGCAAGCCATTATCCGCGACAAGGATACCTGGCTGAGCGGTTCGGGCGGGTTCGACCTGCAATCGACGCGCGCGGGCGGCTGAGTCCGCGCGGGCGGCTAAGCTTCGCGGGGGCGGCGGGACTCCGCGCCGGCGGGCGGCGTCCTCGAAGCGAGCCAGACGCCTGCGATGGTCAGGACGCCGCCCGCGAGGATGGCGAGCGACAAGGACTCTCCCAGCATCCCTGCTCCGGCCCCGAGGCAGACGATCGGGATCAGGTAGACGAAGAGCCCGACGCGCTCCGCGGGCAGCGCCGCGCACGCGTGATTCCACAACAGAAAACCCAGCAGGCTGCTGAGGATGCCCATCGCGGCCAGCATCGCGGTCGTCGTGACATCGGGCCACGGCGTGCCGCGCGTCAGCGGCAACGAAATGAGCATCAACGCGGCCGACCCGATCACGAGGATGGCGCCGGTAACGGCAAACGTACCGTGGCGGGCGTTGAGCCGGCCCACGAGAACCGTGTAGCAGGACCACGAGAAGGCGCCGCCGAGCACCTGCAACGTACTCGCCCACGACGACAAGAGGGGCGCCCCCGTGCTTCCCGAGGTGAGGACCGCCCCCGCCAACGCCAGCGCGCTGCCCGCCAACACGCGCTGGCTGATCGGCCGACGCTCGAGCAGCGAGCTGAGAGCCACGATGAATACGGGCTCCGTCGCGATCAACAGGCCGAGCTCCCCGGCGGGGATGGCCCGCGCTCCGAGGGCCACGGGCATGTTGTAGCCCGGCACGGCGAACAGGGCGCAAACGCACAAGAGGATCCGGTCGCGGACCGGCCATCGCCAGGGCCGGCCGCGCAGGCACAGCGGCAGCGCCGCCGCCCCCGAGGCCGCGAAGCGCAGGATGTTGAACATCAGCGGATCGGTTCGCAGCACGAAAAAGCGCGTACCCACGGGCACCAGCGCCCAGATGAACACGGCCGCGAGGGCGGCGGCCACGCCGCCTCGCCGAGCGTCCGCCGCGCTCCGCGCCGGGAAAGTCGTTTGCGTCATCGGTTTCCCGGCTTCCGGATCACATGTCATGGTAGTGAGTCCGGGGCGCTTTGGGAACCGCGATCACGCGCGGCTCGAGATCCCGCCTGCTGGGCGTACAATCTGGTCGTGACCGACACCGTGACTCGACCACCGCTGCCGCCCTTCGATACCGCCACCGCGACACAAAAAGTACGCATGGCGGAGGACGCGTGGAACACGCGTGATCCTGCGCGCGTCGTGCTCGCTTACAGCGCCGATAGCCGGTGGCGCAATCGCGCCGAATTTCTCCAGGGCCGAGACGCCATCCAGGCCTTTCTGGCGCGCAAGTGGGCACGCGAGCTCGACTACCGCCTGATCAAGGAATTGTGGACCTACCGCGACAACCGCATCGCGGTGAGATTCGCCTATGAATGGCATGATGACAGCCGCCAGTGGTTTCGCAGCTACGGCAACGAGAACTGGGAATTCGACACCGCGGGGCTCATGCGGCTGCGGATTGCGAGCATCAACGATCTGCCGATCGCGGAAGCCGACCGCAAGTTCCGTTGGATCTTGGGCCAGCCGCGCCCCGACGACTCGTTGAGTGCGCTGGGCCTGTAGTGCGCCGGAGAAGATGACCTCTTGAGCCCCGGATTGTTTCCGGGCGGGCTCGCCGTCTTCCGGCAGCGCGCCTTCACGTTGTATCTCGGCGCGAGACTGTGTTCGGCGCTCGCGGCGCAAATGATCATCATCGCGGTCGGCTGGCAGGTGTATCACCTGACCGGACGGGTTCTGGATCTGGGCCTCGTCGGGCTGTCGCAGTTTTTGCCGTTCCTATGCCTGTCGCTGTTTGCCGGGCATGCCGCCGACCGCTTCGAGCGCCGCGTCATCATCCTCTGCTGTCTCACCGTGCATCTGGCTTGCGCGCTGCTGCTTCTGACCTTGGCCCGGCGCGGCAACGGCAGCGTCCTGCCGATATTCGGGGTGCTGGCGCTGCTCGGTATCGCGCGCGCTTTCATGATGCCGGCCTCGCAATCGTTCCTGCCTAATATCGTGCCGCTGGGGATGCTCGGCAACGCCGTGGCCATCAACTCCTCGGCGTCCCAATTGGCGAATATCGTGGGGCCCAGCCTCGGCGGCCTCGTATACGCGTACGGCGAATCCGCAAAATCAGCGCCGGGCGGTGCTCAATGGGTTTACGGCGGCGCGGCCGGCTTGCTGAGCGGGGCGATTTTGCTGCTCCTGGTGGTCGACAGCCGGCGCGGGGCGGCCCGGAACGGGGTGCAGTTCTCCTGGGGCCACCTGCTCGAGGGATTGCGATTCACCTGGCATCGCAGAACGGTACTGGGTGCCATTTCCCTGGACCTTTTTGCGGTACTGTTCGGGGGTGCGTCCGCCCTGCTACCCGCCTTTACCCGGGACGTGTTGCATGGAGGGCCGGAGGTTTTCGGGTATCTACGCGCCGCGCCCGGGGCGGGCGCGGTGCTCATGGCGGTAGGGCTGGCCGTGCGGCCGATCACCCGCCGCGTCGGGGTTTATATGTTCGGGGGCGTCGCCATATTCGGAGTAGCGACGGTGATTTTTGGGCTGACGCAGCATTTCTGGGTCGCGCTGGCGGCGCTGTCGATGATGGGCGCGGGCGACATGATCAGCGTGTACGTGCGCGGACTTCTGGTGCAGCTCGAAACGCCGGACAGCATCCGGGGACGAGTGAGCGCCGTCAGCTCGATCGCCATCGGCGCGTCCAACGAGCTCGGCGAGTTCGAATCCGGCACTACCGCCGCCTGGTTCGGCCTGGCTCCGGCGATCGTCCTGGGCGGCGTAGTAACATTGGTGGTGGCGGCGCTTTGGGCGAAGGTCTTTTTCCCCATGCTCTGGCGATTGCAGACTTTCCAGCAACTCAAGGATTACGGAACGGATGGCACATCACGGACCTCATGAGCATCACGATGCTCTCGGCGCCGAACACCATGATCACGATCATGATGATCACGATCATGGCGGGCACGATCATGGCGGGCACGGCCACCATCACGGTCATTCGCCCGGCCTGGGCGCCGATGCGGGGACCGCCCGGATGCTGATCGCGATGATTCTCAATCTGTCCTTCGTGGCGATCGAGAGCACGTTCGGATTTCTCTCGAATTCGGTCGCGCTGATCGCCGATGCGGGCCATAACTTCGGCGATGTGCTCGGACTCTTGTGCGCATGCACTGCCGTGTATCTCGGGCGCCGGCCGCCCGGCGGCAAGTTCACGTACGGACTCGGACGCTCCTCGGTGCTCGCCGCGCTGGTGAACGCCGTGCTCTTGCTGGTGGCTTGCGGCGCCATCGCGTGGGAAGCAGTCGGACGCCTTGCAGCGCCTCCGAGCGTGTCGGGAGGCACGGTCGTCGGCGTGGCCGCCGCCGGCATCGTGCTGAATGGCGTCAGTGCCTGGCTGCTGCATGCCGGCAGCCATGATGACTTGAACAGGCGCAGCGCCTACCTTCACATGCTGGGCGATGTGGCGGTCTCCACCGGCGTGCTGGTCTCGGGCGCCATCATCCTGTACAGCGGCTGGAGCCGGCTCGACCCGGTGGTCAGCCTGCTGATCGTCGCCGTGATTATGGCGAGTACCTGGAGGTTGCTGCGCGACTCGCTGCACCTCTCGCTCGACGGCGTTCCGGCCGGCGTCAACTCGACCGACGTGCTGTCGTATCTCGCGCGCCAGCGGGGCGTCACCGACGTGCACGACCTTCACATCTGGGCGCTCTCCACCACGAGCGTCGCGCTGACCGCGCATCTCGTGGTGCCCGACCGGGGCGCGGAGGATGCACTCCTCGGTTCACTGACTCCGATTCTCAAACGGCGGTTTCGCATCGATCACGCGACGCTGCAGATCGAGCGCGATCGCTGCGATCACGGCTGTACGTCGTAGGCGTGCCCGGCCTCCAGGCCGCTCGCGCAGCATCCTCAGCGAACGCGGACCCCCTCGATCGCGCCGATGGCGCTGTACATCGCGGGAGTGATATCGGGCCCGATATCTTGAGTGTGCAGGCTGACCACCCAGTGACCCACCAGCACGCAATATAAGACCCCGATCGCGGGATTGCCGCCGACGACTCCGGTCCACCGTCCACGGGCGGCGGGTGATCCGGCTAGAGTCGCCTGTTCGACATCGCCGAATTTGAAATCACCGAGCCTTTGCCCGATCCCCTTGGCGAACTCCAGCAGATAATGCTTCGCGGCCTCGGCGCGCTGCGGCGGCGTGATTGCGTCGAGCGACGCGCCCAGGTCGATCGCAGAGACCTGCAGCAACGTGCCGCCGTCCGACGCCGGCCGACGCTTGACCCACACGAACGTCAGGCCGCCGCCTTCGTCACTCCGGGTAGGCCCTTCGAACCCCTCCGGCACCGAGATGACGAGCGGCCCGGCGTCGGCACACCAGGCAGACTCGCAGGGAAACACCAGCGTCAGGGAAAGCCACAAAAACGCAACGAGCGTACGCATCGATAATGGTCGCCTCAGGTCCGAAGTGGCGAGTCTAGTGGCAAACCAGCCTCGTGACGATACCGCCGCGCCGCCGGTGGAAGAGCTCGAATGACCCGCGCCTTGGGGCGGCGGCGGAGGCGGCCGCGGTACTCGGCGGTCATCGGGGGCGCGCTCGGCGAGTGGCCTGCGCGGTGTGGGGATCCTCGGGCCAGTGATGCTTCGGATACCGGCCTTTCAGGTCCTTTCGGACTTCGTGGTACCCGCGGTTCCAGAAACTCACGAGATCGCGCGTGATCTGAACGGGCCGGCCCGCGGGCGACAGGAGCTTGAGCAGTAGCGGAAGCTTTCCGGCCGCGACGGCCGGTGTTTGGTTCAGGCCGAAGACCTCCTGAAGGCGGACCGACAGGGTGGGCACCTCGCCGTCCAGGTAATCGACGGGAATTCGCGAGCCGCTCGGCACCACGAAATGGGTCGGTGCCTCGCGGTCGAGTATCGAATTCTGTGCATAGGTGAGGCGCGAGCGCAGAGCGTTGCTCAAATCCATGCGCGCGAAATGCTCCCGACGGACCAGGCCTTCCATCCAGCCGGGCGCCCAGTCCTCGAGCGTCGCGAGCAGAACCTCATCGCTCAAATCGGGCCATGGCTCCGCCGACGGCACCGCGTGAGCGCGCATCAACGCCACCCGCGCTTGCCATTGCCGAAGCTCCTTCGACCAGGGCAGCACGCCGAGGCCGAGACTCCGCAATCCCTCGAGCGCGGCGCACAGCATGGCCGCATGATCCGGATTGCGCATCTCTTCGGTGTCGATGACCAGCGCCGCGAGACGGTGAACGCGGCGCGCGCGCACCGCTTGCTCGCGCGCATCCCACACGATCTCATCCTGGACCACGATTTGCGCGCCGAAATGACGCTCCAAATCGGCGCGCCCGATGGGAGCGGCTAAAAAAATCCGCGCCTCGCGGTCGGCGCCGTCGAGTTCGGGAGCGACGATGAATTCCGATTTCGCGAGCGCCTGCGGCTCGCTGAAGCGTGCGCCGCGGCCGTTCGCCAGCAGGTATCTTCCTGCCGCATCGCGCGCACGGCCGATCCGGTCCGGATAGGCCAGCGCGACGAGCACGCCGGTCGAGTCATCCGGGCCGGAGGCGGCCGCGTCCGCGCCGCCCAACGTACGCCGCCACGTGGCGGAGCTGCGCAGAGCCTCGCGCAGAGCCCGCGAATCGACCGACAGCCCGGAAGGCAGCGCTCCCCTGTCGCCCCTGAGAACGCCGACGCGCAGGCGCAAATCGACGTCCCTCGCTCCGGGAGCGGCGCGCAGGACGTCGCGCTCGCTCAGGATCGCGGCCAGATCGCAGGCGAGCTGCGGCGCCCCGATGTCGCGCCCTTTGACGAGCATGTGCGCGAGGCGCGGGTGTGCGCCGACGCTCGCCAATTGCCGCCCGTGAGCCGTGATGCGATCCGCTGCATCGATCGCCTCCAGCGAGCGCAGCAGGCCGCGGGCCTGCGCAAGCGGTGCGGCCGGGGGCGGATCGAGCCAGCGGAGCCTCGCCGCATCGCCCGCTCCCCACAGGCTGAGCTCGAGCGCCAGCGGCGCGAGATCCGCGTTCAGGATCTCCGGGGGCGTGTGCGCTGCCAGCGACGCCTGCGAGCCCTCGGACCAGAGCCGGTAACAGACGCCCTCGCTCAGGCGGCCTGCGCGTCCCCGGCGCTGATCAGCCGCGGCCTGCGATACCTTGCCCGTGACCAGCCGGCTCATGCCGGTGGCGGGGTCGAATTCCGAGTAGCGCCGCAGCCCGGTGTCGACCACGACTCGAATTCCTTCGATGGTGAGGCTGGTTTCGGCGATGCTCGTCGCCAGCACGATTTTTCTCTCGCCGGTGGGCGGCGGCCGGAGCGCGGCATCCTGCTCGGCGGCCGAGAGATCTCCGTACAGCGGCATCACTCGAATCGAGGCATTCGGTCCGGCTTCCTCCAGGGCACGATGCACTCTGCGGATCTCGGCCGCGCCCGGCAGGAAGCACAGGATGTCGCCATCATCGCGGCTCAGCGCGGCGCGCAGGAGCTGCGCCGTCTGAATCTCCAAAGGCAGCTCGGGGCGACGCGGCACATAGCGGGTCGCGACCTCGTAAGCGCGGCCCTCGGCGGCAATGACGGGCGCATCGCGGAGCAGCGCCGAGAGCGGCTCCAATTCGAGCGTCGCCGACATCACCAGGAGCCTCAGATCCTCCCGCAGGGTCTCCTGGCTTTCGAGCGAGAGGGCGAGCCCGAGGTCGGCGTTGAGGCTGCGCTCGTGAAACTCATCGAATATCACGCAGCCGATTCCCTCGAGGGCCGCGTCGCTCTGGAGCATCCGCGTGAGGATGCCCTCCGTGACGACCTCGATGCGGGTGGCGCGGCTCACGCGGGTCTCGATGCGGGTTCGAAAGCCCACGGTGCGGCCGACCTCTTCGCCGAGCAGCTGAGCCATGCGGATTGCGACCGCGCGCGCCGCGATCCGCCGTGGCTCGAGCATGAGGATCTTGCCCCGGCCGAGGGCCACGGCGTCGAGCAGGGCCAGCGGAACGACGGTGCTCTTGCCGGCACCCGGGGGGGCGTGCAGCAGCACCCGCGTGCCCGACGACAGCGCCTCGGCCAGGGGCCCGAGCGCCGGTTCGATGGGCAGGGAGGGGAGGCGGGACGCGGACATTGGGGCGCTACGATACCGCAGGGCGTCGCGGCGTCCATGCTAGGATATGCGCCGTCGGGCCTGTAGCTCAGTTGGTTAGAGCAGGGGACTCATCAGCAATGGTGCCTTCGCATCGCAAGGTGCGAAGTGGACGGGATGAATTCAGGGAACCCTCACCAGCTTCGCGCTGATGGCAACCCTGAGCCAAGCCGGCGGTACACCGCCGGAAGGTGCAGAGACTACCTGAGCGCTTGAGCGCGCTTAATGACAGGCAAGAGCGTCCCGCACCCCTCCGGGGTGAAGAGATAGTCCACTCCCACCGGAAACGGCGGGGTCGAGTGAATCCCTTGGTCCTCGGTTCGAGTCCGAGCGGGCCCACCACCATTTGTACCGCGCCGATGCCGTCGTTGAGTGAGCCGTCTCTCTACGGCGGCGCGGGAGCCCCGCAGCTGATTTGCACCGTACCCACGTCGCCGGTCACCGCGCCGGTGCCGTGGGTGATCTGACAGCCGCCGCCGCTCGGCTGAGCTTGAATAGTGACCGCGTAATTGCTGCCGTAGGCGAGAGCGTTCGGCATCGAGAACTGCGTGGCGTTGGCCGAGACGGAGAGGGTGTCCATGCCGTCGCTCAGTACCAGCCCGGATGTCCTCAATCCGGAGATTGATCCTCCCAACGTGTAGCTCTTCGAGGCGCATGTCACATCGACGTTCGTGACCGCGCCGGCGGGCATGCTGCCCGTGCCGGAGCTGACCGTGCAGGTCAAACCCGCCGGCTGCGTCTGCACGCTCACCGTGTAGCCGCTGCCGTAGGCTACAGCGGTGGGCATCGTGAACTGGATCGCGTTGGCCGGCACACCGTAGGTGTCGGCGCCATCGTTCAGCACGAGGCCGTTGGCCGAGAGCCCGGTGATCGTTCCGCCGAGGCTGTATCCCTGGTCCGAACAGGTAATCGAAACATCGGTGACATCGTGCGTCGGCATCGTTCCGGGACCGTTGCTGGCGGAGCAGGTCTTGCCGATCGGTTGCGACTGCACGCGCACCTCATAGGCGCTGCCAGGAGACACCGGCGCATCGAACGTGAAGCTCGTGGCGCCGGCCGGCACGCTGTACGTGTCGATCCCGTTGACGAGTACCAGGCCTGTCGCGCTCCCGAGGCCGCTCACGCTTCCGCTCACGGTGGGCGACTGAGCGATGCAAGTCACGGCGATGTCCGTAACGGCGTCTGCCGCCATCGTTCCCGTGCCATTGGCCACATCACACGTGAGGCCGGTCGGTTGCGCGGCCACCGTGACCGTATACGAGCTCCCATACGCGACGGCTGTGGGCATCGTGAAGGAGGTTGCGCCTGCGGGCACGCTGAGCGTGTCGGTGCCGTTAACCAGCACGAGGCCGGCGGCGGTGAGTCCGGTGATGGCGCCGCCCACGGTGAAGGTCCGATCCGAGCAGGTCACCACCACGTTCGTGATATTCGCCGTTCCCGCAATGCCGGAGCCGTTCGTCACGGTGCAGGCTTGTCCGGAGGGCTGGATCGCCACGATCACGTCATACCCTTGGGTGCTCGCGGCAACCTGGCCGAAGGTGAAAGTCGTCGCTCCGGCGCTGATTTCGAGATTCGCGCCGTTGCTGGCCAGCGCCAGGCCGCTGGTGGTCAACCCGCTTATCGTGCCCGACAGAGCCACGGGCACGTCGCTCGAGCTGCCGCCGCACGCCGCGAGAACAAGCAGGCTTGCGGCAATCGCGCTCCGCGCTGCCGAGGCTACGATAAAAGAGGAACTGTGTGATTGTCGTTGCACTTGAAATTTCCTGGCTTCCGATAATAAGAGGATCTCACGCCACGGTGCGATGCTGTCACAAAAAAGGGGCCGTCAGGTAAGATGCACGCCGAGTTTAAAGGTTCGGCCGGCGAGGAGGGGGGCGGGATGCGGTCGCTCGGGCGTTCTGGGCTGCGGGATGGACGGCGCGCATGAGAATTGCCGCGGTCTCCGACATCCATGGGAACCTGTCTGCCCTCGACGCCGTGCTCGCGGACATCGAGCGGCGGGGCGTGGACCTGATCGTCAACTTGGGCGACATCGTCTCGGGCCCGCTCTTGCCGCGCGAGACCGCGGCACGGCTGATGGCGCTCGGCTTGCCGACCATCCGCGGCAACCACGAGCGGCAGGTGTTGACGCTCGACCCCGCGCGCATGGGGCCCTCGGATCGGTACGCTTTCGACACCCTCGGAGAGGCGGAGCGCCGGTGGATGAGTGAGCTTCCCCCCGTGCTGTCCCTCGAGGGCGACGTGTTTCTCTGCCATGCAACGCCCCGCAATGACGTCGACTGCTATCTCGAGGAGCTGGTGGAGCGCGAATTGCGTCCGGCACCGCTTCGGCGGATCGAAGAGCGGACAAAGGGCATCCAGGCATCGCTGATTCTGTGCGGGCACTCGCACATCCCGAAGCTCGTGCATTTGTCGAGTGGGCAATTGATCGTGAATCCGGGCAGCGTGGGCATCCAGGCCTACGAGGGCCACGACCCCGGACCCCATCGGGTGGAGATGGGGGCGCCGCACGCGCGGTACGCGGTGGCCGAACGTCGCGGGAACCGATGGGCGGTCGATTTCTTCGCCGTCGCCTACGATTGGGAGGCGGCTGCGCGGCTGGCCGAGCAACGGGAGCGGCCGGACTGGGTGCGGGCGCTCCGAACGGGCTTCGTCAGCCACTAAGGGCTTCGACGCGGGTGAAGATGCATCGCCGTCGGTTAGAGTCACCGTGAGTTTGCAGAATGGAACCCCGCCGGTTCCGCCAACAGGGAGTTACGCATGAGCCATCGGATTCTCGCCGCCACATTGTCTTCGTGCCTTTTTATCGGCGGTGGGGCGTTCGCCTCGCCCAAATTGCTCGACAACATTCCTCTGCGATGGTCGCCGACATCGACGCTCGCCGAGATGGGCGCGCTCGATATCAGCGGGCCGGTGCTCTCCAAGAAGATCCACGTCGATCCGTTCGAGGATACTAGGCAAAAGCCGACGCTGATCGCGGAGAATCACGAGAAGGAGAGCAACGTCCTGCCGGTCACGACATCCGACGACGTCCCTGCCTTCGTCACCATGCACCTGGCGGAGCTCATGCAGAAGGCGGGGCTGAGCATCGCCGATGGTCCGGTGGATGTCACGTTGAGCGGAGAGATCCGGGATTTCTTCGTCGCCGAGACCTCCACCTACCGCGGCTCCGTAAGTTTGCTCGTGCACGCGAAAAACGCGCAAGGCAAGGAGATCTGGACCGGTATCGTCTCCGGCGATGCGGAGCGTTTCGGCCGCTCGTACAAGGCCCAGAACTACTACGAAGTGATTTCCGACATGCTGATCAAGGCGGCGTACAACCTCATGGCGAATCCGGGATTCCACCAGGCGTTGGCGACAAACTGACCGCCCCCTTGCGCGCGCGTCCGTTGAAATAGATCAACGAGAGAATCACGAGCGCCGCGCCCAGCAGACACATGGTGTAGGCCGCGCCCTTGAAGACGCCGAGCCACTCCATTTGCTTCAAGCCGAGATTGCGCCACAGCAGCAGAGCGCAGCTGCCGGCATAGCCGGCCGAATCGGCGACGTAGATCAGAAATCCGGCATTCGCCACGCGGCCGCTCACCGCCACGAGCCGGTCGAACAGCATGGCGTTGAACGGGGTATAGACAACGTAGAGACCCGCGCCGCTGACGATCATCCAAGGCAGCGGCCCAAGCCAGCCCGCATCGAAGGCCAGGGTGGAGGCGCCAAGCAAGAAAAGTCCTCCCAGGATCATCGCGTGAATGACCGCCAGCGCACGCCGATTGTCCTGGACTTTGACGATGATGCCCATCGCGATCAGCGCTACCGCGGCGACCGGCAGCTCGGCGGAGGTGAACACGCCGGCCGGATCGGCGTAGCCGAGTGCGCCCCACAGTTCCGCGGCGAAATTATCCCGAAAATCGCGGAGTGCCGTGGCAAGGACATAGGTGGCGACCAGCAGCGCCACGCCCACGCCATACTCGGCCAGGAAAGACCTGACTTCGCGTCCGGTCATGGGCGCGCGCCGGACGCGCGCCCGTTCGTCGTCCGGGCTCGGCGGCGGAAGCGCCGAAAGCCCCCATACGCCGAAAAACAGCAGCGGCACGAACGCAAGGCCGGTGGCGGCCGGCATCCAAAACATCGGCACCCGCAGGTGGTTCATGAGCAGCAGTCCGACGGATTTGACCGCCCCGGAAGAGACGATGAAGCTTGCGCACAAAACCGCGCCCAGAATCTCGGAGGTGCGCCTGCCTTCCATGTACGAGAACACCAGCCCCCAGATCATGCCGAGGCAGAGGCCGTTCAAGAGCATGGCCGCCACCTTCACCGCGGGCGGCGCGGCCGCGAACAACACCAGCGCGGCCCACGACAGGCCGATCAACCCCAGGATCGCGCGGGCGCGTCCCGCCGAGCGCATTTCGGCGATGACTTTGATGCCGATGAACTTGGACGTGGCGTAACCCATCACCTGTGCGATGACGATCGAAACCTTGAAATCCAGCGGGAAGTGCCAGCCGGCGATGTGATCGAAGCTCGCGGCCGCGAATGGCTTGCGGAAGGCATACATCGAGAAGTAGGTCGCGAATCCCGCCAGAGAGGCGAATATCGTGAAAGCGGCGGGCGATGCTCTGTTGAGCCAAGAAGCGAGCGGTTGCGGCATATCGGCTCCGGTTCGATGCGGTTAAGACAGCATCAAGCCGCGCCCAGGTGACACTGCGATGACACGGCGTGCCACGCCGCCCCGCTACATGGCGAGACGCGCGGACGGGGGACTCTTGCGTTCGGCGGGCTGCGAATCGGGCGACGGGGGAGAGTCGGATGCGGGCGCGATGCGGTGGACCTTCATCTCGCGCAGGGTATCCGCGATCGCGGCCACGGCCTGCCGCAGGGCATCGGGGCCGATCGCGCCGATGCAGCCAACTCGGAACGTCTCGACCGCGGTCAACTTCCCCGGATATAGGATGAATCCGCGGTCGCGGACGCGGGCGTAGAACTCTTTGAAATCGTAGTTGGGATCGGGCGGAGCGTGGAACGTGACGATGATCGGCGCCTGCAGCGCGGCCGGCAGAAACGTCCGGAAGCCGAGTTCCTGCATGCCGGAGATCAGCGCGGCGCAATTCTCCCGGTATCGGGCGAGCCGGGCGCCGAGCCCTCCCTGCACGTGGTACTGGTCGACGGCGGCGCGCAGCGCCGCCACCACGTGCGTCGGCGGCGTGAACCGCCATTGCCCGGTCTTCTGCATGTACTGCCACTGGTCGAGCAGGTCCATCGCGAGCGAACGCGAGTTGCCGGCGGAGCCCTCCAAGGCCGTTCGCCTGGCAATCACGAAGCCCATGCCGGGGACGCCCTCGAGGCATTTTCCCGACGCGGCGACCAGCGCGTCGAAGCGGATGGCACGCGCGTCGATGGGGATGGCGCCGTAGGAACTCATGGCATCGATGATCAAGCGGCGGCCGCGCCGCTCGACGACGGCGGCGATCTGCGGCAGCGGATTGAGAATTCCGGTGCCGGTTTCGCAATGCACTTGTGCGACATGCGTGATCGCCCCGTCGGCGGCCAAGGCGGCATCGATGCGCGCGGGATCAGCGGGCTCCTGCTCGCCGTGCGGCAGAATCACCGCCTCGCGGCCCAGATAGCCGAGAATTCGTACGATGCGTTTGCAGTAGGCGCCGTTGTCCGGCACGAGCACCTTGCCGTCCCTGGGAACGAGCGTACCGAGCGCAGCCTCGACGGCAAACGTGCCGCTGCCCTGAAGCGGCACGCACACATGCTCGCTTTGCGCATCGACGATGGCGACCAGATCTTTGCAGACCGACGCCGTGAGCGCGTTGAACGCCCCGTCCCACGAGCCGAAGTCCGACAGCATCGCGGACTTGGTATCCGCCGAGGTCGTCAGGGGGCCGGGCGTCAGCAGGATCGGGTTCTTCATGCGTGCTCCTTCATGGCGGCGTATGCGTCCCGGCCGGCAGGCGGTTTGCCGCCGCCTTGCGCCGGCCGTACGAGGGGTCTTTGAGTCGGTTGGGCTGGAGCGCGCCGGCACGCTCGAGGACCGGATAAGCCGTCGAGCAGAGGTGCGAGTGCACGCGCTTGAGATCGCGCAGGATGTCGAGGTCGAGCGAATACGACTCCATGGTATCCGGCGTCCCATGACGCAGGCGCGCGAGATAGGTCTCGGCGGCCGCGAATTCCTTCTCTCGCAGCAGCGTCTTCGCGGCGACCAGCTGGCGTGCGACGTTCACATCGCCGGACATGAAAATTCCGACCGACAGTCTCAGGCTGTCGAGAACCTGCTGATGAAATTCCACCAACTCCGCCTCACCCTCCTTCGAGAAGGTGATGCCGCGCCGGATCTTCTTCGACGCGATGTCCATGAGATTTTTGTCGATGATGTCGCCGACGTGCTCGAGATTGATCGAGAACGAAACGATCTCCATGGCTCGATAACCGTCGCGGTCGTCGAGGCTGTCGCGGGTCATGCGGGTCACGTACAGCTTCACCGCCTCGTTGAGGCTATCGACCGCGTCGTGCATGCGGCTGATCTCGGTGACGAGCTTGCGGTCATTGGTCAAGAGCGCGGTCATCGCCTGACGCAGCATGATTTCGATGATATCCCCCATGCGCAGCACCTCCCGCGCCGCCGAGACCAGCGCGACCGTGGGATTACCCGCGGCGCCGGGGTCGAGGTATACCGGTGTGCCGGGATCGGCCGCTCTGGGCAGATCCGGGAGCCACCGGGTGAGCCGTGCGGCGATGAAATCGAGCGGGCCGATAAACAACAAGGCGAGCAGGAGGTTGAAAGCGGTGTGGAAATCCGCGGCCAGGCGCGCCGGGTTCGGCTCGAAGCGCTCCAGCAGACCGGTAATCGGCTGCAAGAGCGGCAACACCACCGCGCAGCCGACCAGGCGGGTCAACAGATTGCCGATCGGAAGACGACGGCTGGCGGGATTCCCCGGCTGGCTGGTCTCGATCAAGGGGTTCAAAGCGCTGCCGATATTCGCTCCGAGCACCATGGCGAGCTCGGCAGTCGGTGTAACGATGTGCGCCGCACCGAGCGACATCACGACGAGCACCACGGCCACGCTCGAATGGGCGGCCCAGGTCATGGCAGCCGCGATCACGAGGCACAGGATCGGCTGATTCGCGATTGCCCCCAACAAAGCCTGGGAGACCACAGCGCTTTCGGTCGTCACCAAGGCGCCGAGGAATATGTGGAGCGCGAGCAGCATCAGCCCGATCCCGATCAATACGCGGCCCACGTCCCGCGTACGGGTTCTGCCGCCGCGCTTGAACGCGATCACGCCCGCCATCAACAGGATCGGGGTCACGACCGTGATATTGAACGACAACACCTGAACGACCAGCGTCGTGCCGACGTTGGCGCCGAGCATCACCGCGAGCGCGGGAACCAGATCCAACGTGCCGCCGGCGACGAACGAGCAGACCATCAAGCCGGTGGCGGTGCTGCTCTGCAAAACCCCGGTGACGAAGGCGCCGGCGAAAAAGGCGCGGAACCGGTTCTGAAGGGCGATTCCCAGCAAGCGCCGAAGCTCTGCGCCGAACGCGCGCACCACACCGCTGTGGACCATGTGCAGTCCCCACAGAAGCAGCGCAACCCCGCCGGTCAGGTCGAGAATGACCGTACTGCCCATGGCGCTTAGCTTAGATCGTCCACGGCAGCGAGTAGGTCTTGGTGTTGCAGAAACTCTTCATGGCTTCGAGTACACCTTCCTTGTAGCCGAGTCCCGAGTCCTTGATGCCGCCGAACGGCGTGATCTCCAGGCGGTAGCCCGGGACCTCGCGCACGTTCACGCTGCCCACCTGCAGCTCCTGGATGAAACGGGTGATCAAGTCGATCCGGTTGGTGCAGACCGACGAAGAGAGCCCGTAGGCGGTGCCGTTCGCAATGCGGATCGCCTCTTCCACGGTCTTGAAGCGGATGACGGGCGAGACAGGGCCGAAGGTCTCGTGCCGCACGACGGTCATGTCCGGCGTCACCCGATCGAGCACCGTGGGCGAATACAGCGCGCCGCGGCGAACGTTGCCGACCAGGAGCTTTGCGCCGGCCGCCACGGCGTCGTGCACCACGGCCTCGAAGCGGCGAGCCGAGGGCTCATCGATGACCGTCCCCATATCCATGGAAGCGTCGAAGGGATCCCCGTACTTCACACGTTGCGTCTTATCGATCAACAACTCGACGAAGCGCTCGGCGACGCTCTCCTGGACCAGCATGCGCTTGACGGCCGTGCAGCGTTGTCCGGAGTTGGCGTAGGACCCGCTTGCCGCGAGGGCAGCCGCCTCCTCCAGATCCGCATCCTCCAGTACGATGATGGGGTCGTTGCCGCCCAGCTCGAGCACCTGGCGCTTGTAGACGGCCTTGGCCGAGATGTACTTGCCGATCGACACGCCGCCGGTGAAGGTGACGAGGTCCACGTCCGGGCTCGTCAGCAGCTCGTCGGCGATCTCGGCCGGATCGCCGGTCAACACCGAGAGCATCTCGGGTGGGAGCCCGGCTTCGTACAAGACGTCCGCGAGGGCGTAAGCGGTGAGGGGGGTCTTTTCGCTCGGCTTGAGCACCACGCGATTGTTGGTGGCGACGACCGGGGCCACTTTGTGAATCACCTGGTTCAATGGATGGTTGAACGGCGTGATCGCGGTGATCACGCCGAGCAGCGGCTCACGCAGGGTATAGACCTTGCGGCTCTTGCCGTGCGCGGTGAGATCGCAGGAGAACACCTCGCCCGAGTCGATCAGCGCCTGATTGGCGGCGAACAGCAGGACATCCGAGGCGCGGCCGACCTCGTAGCGGGAGTCCTTGAGGCACAGGCCCGATTCGAGGGTGATCAGGCGGGCGAACTCCTCGCGTCTTGCGGCGATGAGGGCGCCCGCTCTCATGAGTATGCCGTAACGCTCGTGACGGGTGAGCTTGGAGCGATAGTTCCGCGCAATGCTCAGCGCGCGCTTCACGTCCGTCAGCGTGGCCTTCGGCACGGTCCCGACCCGTTCGCCGGAGTACGGATGGCGAATCTCGATCACCCGATCGCGCGCCACCTTCTCGCCGGCGATGCGCAGCGACTCCCGGATCGGATCGCGCCTGGCGGACGAATTCGGGTCGGCGGACACCGGGCGATCCTACGGGCGCTGCACGGCGAGGTTCAGCCCGAGATCGAACGCGTCGAAGTTGCGCCAACGGCGGCTCTTCGGCTGTTCTGCCACTTGGCGATTGACGAGCAGCGGCACTTTCTGCTCGGAGATGCCGCCATGCGAGCGCAGCGGCACGTCGAGCCCCGACAGATCGTGCCGGTCGCGCGCGGTGCCGATCACGGTATCGAGCTTCGAGACCACCACGAGATCGCCGATGCGGTCCGCCGGAAGCTCGAAGCGCGCGGCGGCATCGGCGCGCGTCAAGACGGCTTCGATTCCCGGCAGCGCGGCGATCCGGTCGGCGATCCCGCGCCGCTCGGTATCGTCCACATAGACCAGTGCGAAGGATCCGAGGGCGCCGTGATGCACGACGTAGGGATCCGTGATCGGCAGGATCACCCGCGCCCGGTCCTTCCCAATCCAGGCATCGATGGCGTCCTGGAGATAGATCACGTTGGGGCGGCCGTCGGCATCGTGCTTCGCATTCATGCCGTGATCGGCCGTGACGACCACCGTGGCGCCGAGCTCGTCGAGCCGGGCGAGATTCCTGTCCATCATGGCGTAGAAGTCATTGGCGGCCGGCGTACCGGGCGCCGCCTTGTGCTGGATGTAATCGGTCGTGGACAGATACATGAGTTCCGGCCGCTCGCGCTCCATGAGTTTCACGCCCGCCACGAACACGAACTCCGAGAGGGCCGCGCTGTAGACCGATGGCACCGGCATGCCGACGCGGGCGAGCACGTTCTCGATGCCGTTCTCTGCGAGGGTGGCCTGGTCGGCTTTCTCGGAGGAGAAGCAAATCCCCTTCATGCGGTGTCCGAGGAGCTTGCGCAGCTTGTCCTTCGCCGTGATCACGGCGACTTTGGCGCCGGCGTCGGAAAAGGCCGCGAGGATGGTGCCGGCGCGCAGGTGGCGCGGGTCATTCATCATCACTTCCTCGCCGCGCTCCGGGTCGAAGAAGTAATTGCCGCAGATGCCGTGCACCGACGGCGGCGCCCCGGTCACGATCGACAGATTGTTGGGGTTGGTGAAGCTCGGCATGACACAGTCGGCCAGGAACGAGGCTCCGTCGCCGCCGAGCAGCCGGCCGAGAAAGGGCGCAGCCCCGGCGGCGACGGCGGCCGTGATGTACTCGAGCTGGCAGCCGTCCACGCAGACGACCACCAGAGGACGGTCCATCCAGCGGTAGGTTCGGCCGTTGACGTTGATGGGGGGAGATACGTTCAAGTTCGGTACTCCTGCAGATTTCATGCCGATGGGCCGGTGCCGGCGGCCTTGTGCATGCGCGCGCGGCTCTCCGCCGCGTGTTGGCGCAGGAGCCGTCCCGCCCGGTCGCCGTCGCGTGCGAGGATGGCCGCAACCACCGCCTTGTGCTCGGTGTTGGAGACGGCGAAGCCGCCGCCATCCTGGAGCCCGCGCAGGCGAAACAGCAACAGCCCCTTGGTGAGCAGCCGGTAGCTTTCCGTCAAGCGCGCATTGCCCGCGAAGTCGACCAGCAAGTCGTGAAACTTCAAATTCAGCTCGTGGTAGCGGCTGATTTCGCGCACGGCTGCCACCTCGTCCATCTCCTCGGTCAGCGCTTCCAACTCGCGCAGCTGGGTGGCCGTGGCCCGCTCGGCGACCCGTTGCCCGATCAGCTGGTCGAGCGCTTCGCGGATGTCGTAGATCTCATCCGCCTCGGCAACCGATATCTCCCGGACGAATACACCGCGGTTCTTCTCCGATCGCACCAGCCGGGACTCCTCCAGCGCCCGCAGTGCCTCACGGATCGGACCGCGGCTGGTTCCGAATCGCACCGCGAGCTCGCTCTCATTGATGCGTTGGCCGATGCCAAGCTCGCCGCGCAGGATCAGCTGCTCGATTTCGATCTGGACCAGGGCGGGGAGCGAGCTCGATTGCACCAGCTGCAAGGCCGTGGGAGCCCCGCGGGAGATCATCGGAAATATCGCTCGCAGGGAGTCGCCGAGTTCATGGTCTCAACATACCACAACTGTCGATTGTTGACAATTTACAGTTATGGGCTCAGCGGAGTGCGGGTGGGTTCCAGGAGCCGGCGCAGCGGCCCGACGTGCTTCTCGTAGCGACGCCAGCGCCCGGCCGACTGGGCATGGAGCTTCTGCCGGACCTGCCACCTGCTGGCCGTGATGACGACGCGATCAGTCTCGTGGAAGGCCAGGCACTTCGGGTCCCAAGGCAGGCCGACGAAGTCCAGCATCCGGCGAGTCCAGCCCTCCTGATCCTCGACGAGTCCCTCGTAGGGAACCTCCAGCAGACTCGCCGCCGGCAGCACGTTGCGCCAATGGTCGGTGATCCGGACGTATTGCGCGTAGTAGTCGGCCAGGTGGTCCAGATCGTTGGCATAGGCCGTCACGTTGAAGAAGTTCTGAAAGTAGATCGACAGGCAGGTGTCGATGGGATGGCGCCGCATATGGATGATCCGGGCCGCGGGGAGCGCGGCGTGAATCAGTCCGGCATACAGGAAATTGGCGGGCATCTTGTCGACGACACGCAGCGCATTGCCGGACGAGGCCGTCAGGCGAACGAGATAATCGGCCGCCATCCCGGCCAGCAGGTCCGCGGCGTCGGCGCTCTCCAGCCGCGCTTTCTTCCAAGCGAGGAAGGCGGTATCCCAGAAGCTCAATTCGCCGGCGCCGAATACCTGCGGGTGCGAGGCCAGTATCTGCTCCGCAAGCGAGGTGCCGGATCGCGGCATGCCGACGACGAGGATCGGCAGTTGCGAACCGGAGCCGCCGCGCCGCCAGTTTCGGACGGAGGCGGCATCGAAGCTGCCGATCATCTCGTCGACGCGCCGAGCCAGCTTGGTGTTGTCGTAAGAGGCGCCATGGAGTTTCGCCAGTTCGTTGGCCTGCCGATAATGGCCGAACGCCCGATCGTAGCGCCCGACATCGTCGAAGTATTTGCCGAGCGCGTACTGAAGGTTTACTTCGTCCCTGCGCGACAGCCGCTTCGCCAGCAGAGCTTCGGCGCCCTCGAGCCAGTCGGTATCTCCGGCCGTCATCCTGCGGTGGCTTGCGATGCCGAACCAAGCATTCGGACAACCCGGATCCATCGCGATCGCTCGCCGGAATAATTCCTCCGCTTCGGAGAAGCGGCCTCGATCGGCGCGCAATTCACCCAACAGAGTCAGCGCTTCGACGGAACCCGGATCGATGTTCAGGGCGGCCTGACAGATCGCTTCCGCCTCGGCCGCACGACCTTGCTGGCGCAGCGCCGCTCCGAGGCTCCAATGCGCCAAGACATCGTCGGGCTCGAGCGCCAGCGCGCGGCGAAAGCTCTCCGCCGCCTCATCGACGCGCCGCAGCTCGAACAGTGCGCTTCCCAAGTTACAGTGGATCTCGGGGCGCCCCGGATCGAGCTCGATGGCCCGGACGTAATGCGTTACGGCTGCGCTGCGATCACCGAGCGCCGCGAGGCTGAGTCCCAGGTTATTGTGCGCGACGCTCAGCGCCGGATCGAGGGCAACAGCCCGCCGGCTGCTCGCGATCGCCTCCTCGAGGAACCCGAGCTGCCTGAGCGCGTTGCCGAGATTGCAGTGTAGCTGCGCATCCTCCGGCTCGATCTCGAGTGCGCGCCGGTAGCAATCCACGGCCTCGCCGCATTCGCCGAGCTCCAGGAGCGCATTCCCCAGATTATTTCGAGCCTCGACCCGCCGGGGCTCGAGGGCCAGCGCCTGCCGGTAGAGCGGTATCGCTTCGCGTGCGCGCCCGAGCGCCCGGATCGCGTTGGCGGCAGCGACCAGCGCTTGCACGTCTCGCGGCGCAATCGCGAGCGCGCGCCGCAAGCTCGCCAAGGCTTCCGTCCACTGCCCCTGATCGTGCAACGCCAACCCGAGATTGCCGTGCGCCTCGGCGTCGCGCGGCATGAGTTCCGCCGTTCGTCGCAATGCCGGCACCGCGTCCTTGCCTTGCCGCATGAGGGCCACACCGAGAATCTTCCACAGCATCCCCGCGTTCGGGTTCGCCGAGAGCAGCATCCGGGCCTTCGATTCCGCTTCGCTCAATCGCTCCCGCTCGACCAGCGCAACCAGCGCACCGATCTCACCCGGCGACGGTGTCCGCGGCGCCGCCGCCGAGGTGGGTTCCAATCCGCAGCAGCGCTTATATTTCTTGCCGCTGCCGCAGGGGCAAGGATCGTTACGGCCCGCCTTCAACCGCGGCTCATGCATCGCGATAGCGGGTCAGCGCGTCGCCGAGGGCCGTCTCGAGCGGCCCGAGCCACGGCTCGAAATGTCTCCACTGATCGAGTCCCTCGCGATAGATGGGCTGACGCACCTGTTCGGAGCTGGCGGTGCGCACGCTGCGCTCCGTCTTGTAGAACTCGAGGCACTGGGGCTGGAATTCGAGTCCGCAGAACTCGAGCACGCGCCGCACGTTGCCGTCGAGGTCATCGACGACCTCCTCGTGGTGTACTCGAAGTACCCGTCCGGGAAGCACCCGGTCCCAGTGCCTCATCAGCTCGAGATAGGTTCGGTAGTATCTGGCGATGTCGTCGATGCTGTAGGTGAACTCCTGACCATTGGCGAACAACTGCTTGAAGTTGCTGAAGCAACACGCCATCGGTTCCCGGCGCGCGTCGATGATCCTGGCGTTCGGCAGCATCAGGTGGATCAATCCGAGGTGGCGGAAATTGTTCGGCATCTTGTCGATGTAATACGGTTTGCCGGTGCGGTAAGCGCGTGTGCCTTCGAGATAATGCTCGCCGAGACTCAAGGCCTCCTCGGCGCTCATCTGAGCCAATATCCGCGGGTAGCGTGGGTTGTTCATATCCGGTACACGGCCCCGCAGCCGATGGACGATTTGCTGGATGTTGGGGAGCTCCTGCGTTCCCTCCACCTCGGAGTGCGAGGCCAGGATCTGCTCGAGCAGCGTCGAACCCGAGCGCGGCAGTCCTACGATGAATATCGGCGAACGGTCCGGCGAGCCCCAGCCGCGACGGCCGGCGAACAGCTCGGCCGTGCAGATCTCGATCTGCTGGCGGGTATTGTTCTCGATGATCTCCGGACGGTACGTGTTCTCGGAGCGTTTCAGTTCATTTCCGCGCTCGTAGTAACGGAAGGATTCCTCATAGTCGCCCCTATCCTCGAGCGCCTTGCCGAGCGCGAAGCTCAAATGATAGCGGTCGACGAGCGCCGTGGTGGGCGCCGATTCCGCGGCGCGCATCCGGGTCAGCTCTTCAGCCGTGAAGCGGTAGGTCTTGAGATTCGCCAGACTCCAATAGGCATCGCCGAAGTCCGGCCGGCAGGCGGCGGCCCGGCGGTAGGACTCCACTGCCTGCTCGCGCCGGCCCAGAGTCTTCTGGGCATGGGCGATCGACAGATGCAGCTCGGTATCCGCGGGCGCGTCCTCCAGAAGCACGCCATAGAGCTCGATCGCCCGTTCGTGCTCACCGAGGCCGACACAATTGAACGCATAGGACGTCCTCAAGTCGCGGTTGTCCGGCTCTTCCTCGAGAAGCAGGTCGAGTTCGCGGCGCGCTTCGCCGTGGCGGTGCAGTTCGGCGAGCACGCCCGCATATTCCCGGCGGGCGGCACGATATCCCGGTGCGAGGCGGAGCACTGCCGCCAGCAGCAGTTCCGCGTCGTCGTACACCTTGCGAGCAATGCCGATTCCGGCGAGCAGGCGCATGGCCTCGAGATGATCGCCATGCCGCAGGAGATACGCCCGCACCATCGATTCAGCCGGATCGAGCTCGCCGTCCACGAACAGCCCCGTCGCGGTCACCACCTCGGGCGGCAGGTTCTGGAGCGCGGCCACACGGGCGGCGGCCGTGGCGGCGCTGTCGGTCCGCCCGGTCATGCGGTAGAGGCCGGCCAGCATGCTCCAGCTGCCCGGCAGGGAATGATTGAGAGCCACGGCGTGCTCAAAGGCCTCGATGGCCTGTGGCGCCTGCTTCCTCTCGACGAAGCAGCGGCCCCGCTCCTCGTAGAGCCGGCTGAAGCGCGAATGGTGCCGCTCGAGGATCTCGAGCGTGCCGAGCGCGTCGGAGATCCGGCCCAGGTATCGCTGGGCGACGGCCGCGCAGAGCAGGGCATCGCGCTGCTCCGGGGTTTGCGCCAGCATTGCCTGGCAGGCGTCGAGCGCCTCAGAGAATTTCTGCTGCCTCAATAGAGCGCGCGCCCGAGCTATCTCGGAGGCGCTCGCCGTTGCGACCGTCTTGCTGGAATCCATGGCGCTCGAAGAGAAGGGCGCAGACATCTATGCGCACCCGATTCTACTGCAACCGCCGAAGCCGTGATCGAAATCGCCCAAAAGCGGACCCCCTCGCGCCGGGTCGACGCGAGGGGGTCGGATCAAACATCGAGACCTATGCGCCGATCAGAACTTATACCCGACCAGCAGCATGAGCACTCGCGGACGCAGCGGCACCTTCGACTCGATGAACTGGCCGGACGAGGTGTTCGTGCTGGCGCTCGAGTCAAACAGGTTGGAGCCGTTGATTTGCGCCGTCCACTTGTCCTTGGCCACTCCGATCGCCCCGTCCGCCGTCGTGTATCCCGGCATGGTGTATTGACACAGGGTCGTGGTCGGAACGGGAGAACAGAATGAGGTATTGCCCTGCGGGAAGCTGGCCGGCTCGTTGCGCATGCTGCCCACGTGATTCGCGCCGAGCGTGACGAACGTGTTGTAGTCGCCCAGGTGCCAGTCGTAACGCGCGCGCAGATTGAACTGCAGCTCCGGCGAGAATGCCGGCGAGGTGCCGAGCACGCCGTACGGATTGGTGTAAGCCTTGCCTTTGATCTGCGTGATGCAATCGCCGATCGGGGTGGGATTGCCGGCGGAGACGATGTTGCTGGGCAGGCAGGGTGCGTTGGTCTGCTCGGAATGGTTATACGAGCCCGAACCCTGGACGGTGAGCCCTTCCGTCGCGCGTGCGACCACCTGCAGCTCGACGCCCTTGATCGTATAGCTGGGGCCGTTGATGTCGAACGTGGTGTTGCCGAGATGGACCGGGTCGAACAGCGGCAGTTGCACGTTGTCCCAGTGCATGACGTAGGCGGAAGCGTTCACCTGGATGCGATGGTCCAAAAATTCGGTCTTGTAGCCGATCTCGTTGTTGATGAGGCTGTCGGAGTCGTAGCCGACCGGCTTGTCGAACTGATCGGTCCCCTTGCCGAGGTACGGTGCCACTCCCTTGAGAACGGGAATGCCGTCGGCGGAGGAGGTGCGGTTGAAGCCGCCCGGCCGGAAGCCCTCCGAATAGGTGTAGTACACCATCGTGTCCGGCGTCACGTGCCAGGTCAGGTTGCCGCGGCTCTTGAATCCGTGTTCCGTCTTGTTCAGATTGATGCCGAAGCCGCAGCCATCCTTCGCGGTGCAGGCCCCATTGGGCACGTTGAGTGTGGTGCTGGTCTCGGAATAGAACTCCGAGCCCTGCTCGAACTCATCATAGTGGTAATAGCGCGTCCCACCGGTGAGGGTCAGCACCTTCGGAATCAGATCGAAATCGAGGGAGGTGAACACGGCAGTCTGGCGATAGCCGCGCTTCACGTCCTCGCCGAAGGCCGTGTCGGAGTTCGTGCGCAGGCTGGGGTCGGTCGCGTAGTTGCCGGGAAGCGGTCCCACCGCGGACAAGCAGTCCGGGCCACCCGCGGCCGAGATCGCGAGGTTCGCCGTGTCGCACTGGGGTATCGACAGATAGTTGAAGTTCATCTGATCCTTGATGATGAAGTCTTCCCAATAGCCGCCGAGGAGGGCGCGGAAGCGATTGTCCTCGGAGGTACTGACGCGAAACTCGTGGCTCTGGTGGGTGTTCTCCACCGTGTCGTTCCAATCACCGACCGGGGCGTAGCAGCTGGTCGCCTTGGCGGACCGGAAGTACGTGTAAGGAGCGCCCTTGCCGGTGCAGGTGTAGTAGGAGCCCGCGCCGCTGCGCATGTAGTTGGAATAGTCCGTTTGCTGCTGGATGTGGCGGTCCAGATAGCTGCCGGTGTAGACGAGTTTCAAGTCGCCGAACGAGCCCAGGGCGTCGGGAATTCTGCCGTTGACGGTCCAAGCGGTACTTTCGTAGTGATCCTTGTCATAGGCCGGCGTGAAGGCCTGGATCTGGTCGTTGCCGAGTGGCGCGCCGTTCACTCCGGTCGGGTACTCGGCCCAATAGCCGTTGGCCTGCATGTTTTGATAGTTTTGCTGGAGCAGCACGTTCCAGTCATCGTTGATCTTCAGCAGCGCGCCAACCCGAAGACCCGTGTAGGTCTGCGAGTTCGTGTTGGATTCGACCAGATTCGCGTTGTTGGCCGTGACGGTCGGCTCCACGATGTTGGCGATCGTCCCCGGCACATTCGAGATGTAGCCGCCGCGGGTGTCGGTGAATATCGTCGCGCGCACCGCCAACGTGTCCGGGATGACCGGCAGGTTGATGGTCGCGTTGCCGAGCGCGTTCGGATCGCCCCCGCGCGCGGTGATGCCGTAGCCGGCATTGACATCGCCTTCGGTGACGTCGAGCTTCGGCTTGTTGGTGATGTACCGGATGGCGCCGGCTTGCGCGCCGCCGCCGAACAGAGTCCCTTGCGGACCCTCGAGCACTTCGACCCGTTCCATGTCGACCAGGTACACGTCGTTGTTGCGCGCCGGGAACTGCATCGACTGGTCGTCCAAATAGAGGGCGACGTTCGGGAAGGGAGCCGTCGTCGACTGCGATTGGTTGCCCGAGCCGCCGGAGCTCAAGCCGCGCACGAAGATGTTGCCCGTCCCCGGTCCGTTGCCGCTGAAGGTCACGTTCGGTGTGTACTTCAAAAGATCGTCGAACGTCTGAACGTTGAGCTGCTTCAGCTGCTCGCCGGTGACCGCCTGAATGGTGATGGGCACGTTCTCGAGCGACTCCGTTCGGCGCTGCGCGGTCACCGTGATTTCCTGGATCTGCTCCGAGGTGTCGGCGGCGGGGGTGTCGTTGGCGGTCTCCGCATGCGCGAACCCGGCTGCCGAGCCGCCCAAAATGGCGGCAATGGCATAGGACAGCTTCGAATTGAAATTCATATTTTCATCCCTTCCCTTATTGAATAATTTATTATTGCTGCGCAACAATATACCGGCCTCTTGCCGGCAACTGCTTGAAATTCTTTTCAGCGCCAGGTGGTTATCACGTTTTAACCACCCCAGGCAAGAGCCCGGGCTTTTTTTTGTTGCCAGACCGCATCACACGCCGAGGAGTCGGTGTTTGGATCGCATGCTGCAAGCGCTTCGGCCCGCATGCAGGGTGGCAACAAAAACACGAAAAAACCCAGCTAAATATTACCGGCGGATGACGACAGTTTTATGACGAACGGCGCCTAGGCAGTTTGCGCCGCGTAGATTCTGCGCACCGTGTCCATCGTATCCGCCTCCGCGGCCCGCTTGTCATCTCGATAGCGCTTCACCCGAGCGAGCCGCAACGCGAGGCCGGCGGGGTAGCGCGCGCTCGCCTGCAAGTCGCTGAAGGCGATTTCCACTATCAGCTCCGGCCTGACGTAAACGGTCCCCGAGTCGCGGCGGGTCTCGCGGGCCAGGAGTTCGCGCGTCTGCCAGTCGAGCGTGGCGTCGGTGAGGCCCTTGAAGGTCTTCCCGAGCATGACGTATTCCCCGGAGGAGGGCTCCATGGCGCCCAAGTGCAGATTGGAGAGCTTGCCGGCCCGTCGCCCATGTCCCCATTCGGCGGCCAGCACCAAGAGGTCGAGGGTGTGCGCTCGCTTGATCTTCAGCCAGCTCGCGCCGCGATTGCCGGCTTCGTAGGGCGCGTGCAGCGACTTCGCCATGAGGCCTTCGTGACCTGCCTGGATCGCCGCCTCATAGAAGGCCTGCGCCTCCTCCTCAGAGGTGCTCAGCAGGCGGGGCATGCGCAGCGAAGCCGGGACGGCCTCCACCAGCGCCCGGTAACGCTCTTGGGTGGGCCGTTCGGCGATGCTCGACGAACCGATGCGCAGACAATCGAAGAAAAATGCGCCGATCGGGAGCTCGGCGCGCAGCTTGTCCACGTCGAAGCGCCGGCCGAAGCGGCGCATCGTGACTTGGAAGGGGCGGGGACGGCCCCTCGGGTCGAACGCGATGGCTTCCCCGTCGAGCACGAGGCTTGCTGCCGGAAGCGCTCTCGCCGTCTCGACGATCTCGGGAATCGCGGCGCTCACATCGTTCAATCCCCGGGTGTAGATTCGGACCTCGGCGCCGGCCTTGTGCACCTGGATTCGCGCCCCGTCCATCTTCCATTCGAAGGCCGCCTGTCCACCGAGCTGGCGCAACGCCGCGCCCACGTCGGCGGCGGTTTGCGCCAGCATCGGAGCGACCGGCGCGAACAACTCGAGCTGAAATCCGCCGAGCGCCGTGATGCCGCCCATGAGCGCCGCAAGGGCCACCCGCCCCAAGCTCCCGGCATACATGGCTGCGCGCCGGATCTCCGAGGCCGGCAATCGGCTTGCGGCGGCGATGGCATCGAGCATCACTCCGGCCAGCGCGCCTTGCCGCAGCTCGCCGGCCAGGAGCTGAATCAAGAAGCGATGCTCGCGCGAGGTAGCCCCGGAGAACAAGGCGCCGAGCGCCCGCTCGCGCCGCGCCGCCGAACCGCTGCCCCGGATGGCGGCGATGGCCGTCAGCGCCTGATCCACGCTGCCGATCGTCAACGTCTCGGCGCCGGCCGCGGAATTGGCCGCCGCCTGCAGCGAAGCGAAGCCGATGCCTATGCGGCCCTGAGGTGTCTCGCCCGACAGATAAAGAACGGCGGTTTCGATCTCGTCCGGCGGCAGCGATTGCAGGAACTCGGCGAGCGCTCGCACCTTCGCGAGCCGGGCCGAGGTGGCCGCGACGTGCTCCGAGGCGGTTACGAGGCGGGCGAGCAGGGTCACGCGCCGGATTGTAACCGGGGCCTCGGCCCGCCCGGCCGGGGCCCGCTCGACGGTGCCGCCCAGACCGTCAGCAGCTCTTCGTGAAAGCCGCCGATCCGGGCGGCAATGCGCCGGTCCGGCGGCTGATCGTAGTAGGTCAGCATGGTATTCTTGAGGGCTTGGGCGATCCGCTTGCGCCAATGGCGGCGTTCGAACAGCGCTCTTGCCTTCTCCTGCGCCTCGAGCAGGGACTTTGACGCGGCATCCGCGTTGCCGACCGGCGGATGGGGAGAGCTCTCGAAGGAGGATTGGCTATGCATGTGGTTCGCTCGGTCGCCGGTTTACCCAAACCTCGCATCTTCGAGGAGCTGCGACAACAGCTATCCGGGCTCATGGCGGGAGAACGCGATGGCCTCGCGAATTGCTCCAATCTGGCCGCCTTGATCTACGAGGCGCTGCCCGCCCTGAACTGGGCGGGGTTCTACTTCGTGAGGGGCGCCGAACTAGTCCTCGGCCCCTTCCAAGGAAAGGTTGCCTGTGTGCGCATCGCTCTGGGAAGAGGTGTGTGCGGTACCGCCGCCGAGCGCCGCGAGACGCTGGTGGTGCCCGATGTCCACGAGTTTCCGGGGCACATCGCCTGCGATGCCGCCTCGCGCTCGGAGATCGTCGTGCCGCTGATCGCAGCCGGACGAGTGCTCGGTGTCCTGGATCTCGATAGTCCGGAGCGTGATCGGTTCGATCGGGAGGATGCCGGGGGGCTGGAGGCTCTCGTGCGGCTGCTGCTGGAAGGCTCGGACTTCGGCCGGCTGGTCGATTGAGGACCCAACGCCGACGCAGGGCGCGCGGCCGAACCCGCGGTCAGCGCTCCGCAAGCACCGGCTGCGCCGTGTAGAGATCCGGAAATTCGCGTTTGAGATTCTCGACCTTCGGTAGATCGTTGAACGCGATGTACGGTGCGGATGGATGGCGAACCAGATAATCCTGGTGGTAGTCCTCCGCCGGATAGAACCCCTCGAGCGGCGCAACCTGAGTGACGATCGGGCGCGCGAAGGCGTGGGCCTGGTTGAGCTGCGCGATGTAGCTCTCCGCGATCCGCCGCTGCTCGGGATCGGTATAAAAGATCGCCGAGCGATACTGGGTGCCCAAGTCCGGTCCCTGACGGTTCAGCTCGGTCGGATCGTGAACCGCGGAAAACGCGATCTGAAGAATCTGTCCGTAAGAGATCTGCGCGGGGTCGAAGGTAATCATCACGGACTCCGCGTGCCCAGTCATGCCGCTGCTCACCGTCCCGTACTCGGCGGTGCGTTTCGAGCCGCCCGAATAGCCGGATACCGCCTTCTGCACGCCGCGCACGTGCTCGAACACGCCTTGCACTCCCCAGAAGCAACCGGCGGCAATCACCGCCGTCTGCATCGGGCCCGCGGCTTTGGGGTTGTCGATCACGGGAGCCGCGACCGGCGCCGAGCCCGCGGCGCCATATATTGGAGAGCAAGCGGTGAGCGTGAGCAAGGCGGCAAGCGACGCACCGACCGCCCATTGGAGGGTTGAGTGAGACATCGCACGCGCCAGGACCATGAGGTTTCGCTCGTTGACGGAGATATACCGTAGACCGGGTCATCGCGCCCCTTATTACGGGGGCGGCCACAAACCTGCGATGACGCGCACCTCGTTGACTGCCTGGGCGTGGCGGAAATGCCGACGGCCGGCGTTATGATGCGGCCTCGGGCCTCGCGGAGAAACGGCGGCATGAGGATCCTCACAACCCAGCGTCTCGAATTGCGCGAGCTTTCACTGGCCGACGACGGGTTCATCTTGACGCTGCTGAACGAGCCGGCATTTTTGCGCCACATCGGCGACAAGGGCGTACGATCCTTGGCCGATGCGCGCGAATACATCGCGAAAGGGCCCGTGGGGAGCTACCGGCGGTTCGGATTCGGACTGTATCTGACCAGCCTCGCCGGCCGCGACGAGCCCATCGGGATCTGCGGTCTGCTGAAGCGCGACAGTCTGCCGGACGTGGACGTAGGGTTCGCATTTCTTTCACGCTACTGGTCGAAAGGCTACGCGGCAGAGTCGGCGGCCGCCGTGCTCGACTATGGCAAGCGGCGCTTGAGGCTCAAGCGCATCGTGGCGATCACCGCCCCGGAGAACCACGGCTCGATCGCGGTGCTCGAGAAAATCGGCCTCAAATTCGAGCGTATGGTGAGGTTGGAGTCGGATGCCCACGATCTCAAGCTCTTCGGGCCGGGCGGCGGCGGCGATTTCGCCGGGACGGCCGCATGAAGATCTACTTTGCCGAGTGGCTCGGGATGCTCTATGGCTTGTCCGAGCTGGGATTGACCGTTTTCAAGCGCGCGGGCGGAGGGACGTCGGACGCCGACCGGGGCAGCTTGCGCCTGCTGTGGGGCGTCATCCTCGCGAGCGTCTATCTGGCCTTTTGGCTGGAGCATACCCTGCCGCAGTTCTCATTCGGTCCGCGGCCGATTGTCGAGATCGCCGGCTTCGCGCTGTTCGCGGCAGGAATCTCCCTGCGCTGGTACGCCATCATCGTTCTCGGACGTTTCTTCACGGTGAACGTCGCCATCGCCCAGGACCATCGGCTGATCGAAGCGGGTCCGTACAGGTTCGTCAGGCATCCCTCGTACACCGGCTCGCTGCTCGCATTCCTGGGACTCGGCGTCTGCTGCGGTAACTGGGCCTCGCTCGCGGCTCTGATGATCCCGATACTTGCGGTTTTTTTGCGGCGCGTGCAGGTCGAGGAAGCCGCGCTCGTGGCGGTATTCGGCGACCGATACCGCGACTACATCCGCCGGACCAAGCGATTGATTCCGGCGATCTACTGAAACCACTCTTTAGCGGAGTAACGCCATGCATCCCTTTCCTCACCATTATTCAGTGCACACCCTGGTGCGCCCCGACGGGGATGTGCCGCTGGCCTCGGAAGGCGTCCGGGTGATCGAATCGGCCCCTCCGAAGGAATTCGACGGTCCGGGCAACCAATGGTCGCCCGAGCAGTTGCTGACGGCCGCCGTCACGGACTGCTTCGTGCTCAGCTTCCGAGCCATCGCCAGCGCATCGAAATTCGCCTGGGTGAGCCTCGAGGCCAGCACGCGCGGCACGCTCGACCGGGCCGACGGCAAGATGCGGTTCACCCGATTCGACACGCACGCGAAGCTCCACGTGCACGCGGGAGCCGACGTCGATCGTGCCAAAAGACTGCTGGAAAAGGCGGAGGCGACCTGCCTGGTGGCGAACTCGCTCGCGAGCGAGCGCCATCTGACGTTGGAAGTGATCGGGCAGTAGGGCGGATCGGGCGGCAAGCCGCTCGGGGGAGCGGCCTGCCGTCGCGAAAGTCCGTCTAGTCGTCCATCAAGAAGCTGCGCAGCTGTTCGCTGCGGCTCGGGTGACGGAGCTTGCGCAGCGCCTTCGCCTCGATCTGGCGGATGCGCTCGCGCGTCACGTCGAACTGCTTGCCGACTTCCTCCAGCGTGTGGTCGGTATTCATGTCGATGCCGAACCGCATGCGCAGCACCTTGGCCTCGCGCGGCGTGAGCTGCGCCAGGACGGAGTGCGTGGTCTCGCGCAAGGACTCGGTGGTGGCCGAATCGATGGGCGATGATACGGAGGTATCCTCGATGAAGTCGCCCAAGTGCGAGTCCTCGTCGTCGCCGATCGGAGTCTCCATGGAGATCGGCTCCTTGGCGATTTTCAGGACCTTGCGAACCTTGTCCTCCGGCATCTCCATGCGCACCGCGAGCTCCTCGGGCGTCGGCTCGCGCCCCATCTCCTGCAGCATCTGTCGCGAAATGCGGTTCAGCTTGTTGATGGTCTCGATCATGTGCACCGGAATGCGGATGGTGCGAGCCTGGTCGGCGATGGAGCGCGTGATGGCCTGGCGGATCCACCACGTGGCGTAAGTCGAGAATTTGTAGCCGCGGCGATACTCGAACTTGTCGACCGCCTTCATCAGGCCGATGTTGCCTTCCTGGATCAGGTCCAAGAACTGCAGCCCGCGATTGGTGTACTTCTTGGCGATCGAGATCACCAAGCGCAGGTTGGCCTCGACCATCTCTTTCTTCGCGCGGCGGGCCTTGGCCTCGCCGATCGAGACTTCGCGGTTGATTTCCTTGATCTCGTTGATCAGGACGTGGAACAGCCCTTCGAGATCCTTGAGTTTGTTCTGCCGACGCTCGATCTCGTCCTTGAATTTGGCCAGCGGCGCCGAGTAGCGCTTCTTGGCCTTGATGTGCTTGTCGAGCCAGCGCGTGCTGGTCTCGTTCTTGGGAAACGTCGAGATGAAGTCCTTGCGCGGCATCCCGGCCTGCTTGATGCAAAGGAACATGATCTCCTTCTCGAGCAGGCGTACTTCGGTGACGTGCTGGCGCAAGTTGTCGATCAGTTGATCGAACATCTTGGGCGAGAGCTTGAGCTCCATCAACTCGCCGCATATCTTCTTGCGGATCTTCTGGGTCTTCGGATCCTTCGATCCCAGCTTGTCGAGCGCGTTTAGGAATTGATGATGCGCCTTGGCGATGGAAGTGAACCGCTTGGCGGCCTCTTCCGGATCCGGGCCGGTATCGATCGCTTCCTCGTCCTCTTCGCCGTCGCTCTCATCGTCGTCGTTCGCCGCCTCTTCGCGCTCGAGCGCCATCATCTTCGGATTCTGCGGTTGCGCGATTTCGTCGGGCGCATTCGGGTCGACGAAACCCACGATGACGTCGACCAGGCGCATCTGCCCTGCCTTGACGGTTTCGTAGTGCTTCAGCAAGAGATCGTACGTCCCCGGATAGCTTCCAAGGGCGATCTTGACCGCCTCCAGTCCTTCCTCGATGCGCTTCGCGATGCGGATCTCGCCCTCGCGGGTCAGAAGCTCGACGGTGCCCATCTCACGCATGTACATGCGCACGGGATCGGTGGTGCGGCCGAATTCCGCGTCGAGATTGGCGAGCGCGGCGGTCGCTTCTTCGACCGCCTCTTCGTCCGGCGCGGCCGTGGCATCGGTCAAGAGCAACGACTCGGCGTCCGGTGCCTTTTCGTACACCGGGATGCCCATGTCGTTGATCATGTTGACGATGTCTTCGATCTGCTCGGGATCGACGATCTCGCTGGGCAAATGATCGTTGACTTCCACATACGTGAGGAAGCCCTGTTCCTTGCCGCGCGCGATCAACAGCTTCAGTTGCGACTGACGCTCGTCCGCGATCGTTGTGGCGGTGCCTGCCGGCGCTTTTTTGATCAAAGTGGACGCCTCATGAGAGATCGAGAGGTTTCAAGACAAGCCGATAAGTATACGATTTTGGCCACTCCGTGACCATATCCACTGCCCGCGCTGCGGGTCAGGCGCCGGATGACGGCGGCGGCCCCCCGGGCCGGGCCTTCGATTTCAGAAGTAAGCTCAATTCCGCCTTTTCGTCGTAATTCAAGCCCATTTCCTCTGCTTTTCGCAATAATTCGTTCATTCGGCGCCCCGGGCCGTGATGCTCCACGAGCTTCTGGAGGGCCATTTGGAGCTCTTTCGCGGCCCCGGACGCCTCCTCCACCATGGCGGGCGCCAGTGCGAGCTCGGTCAAACGGTGGTACTCGGGCCGCTCCCGCCACCGTTCCAGCAGCATCGCGGTGGTGGGTTGGGTCATCTCGGCCGCCTGGTCGAGCAACTCGTTGAGCACCCCGATACCGGGGAGGTCCACTCCCGCCAGCGCTTGCCGCGCGCCGGCCGCCCGGGCCGCCGCAGGGTGGTGCAGTACCAGGCCGATGGCCTGGCTCAGCAGGTTGCCCCTACCTGCGCTCATCCGACCGCGTCTCGTCCGGATTGGTTCCGCAGGCTCGGAACCCTGCGGGGTACGGTCCGTGGCGGCGCCGGCCGCTGCTCTTGCAGCGGGGGAGGACCTGCCCGCTGCTTCCAAGTGCTCGCGCAGCTTCGCCGCCGGCATGCGCACCTCGGCCGCGAGCCGGTCCAGTGTGAGATCCCGATACACACCCTGCGGCATGCGGGCAAACAGCGGCGCCGCCAAGGCGGCGAGCTTCGCCCTGCCGCCCACCTCGGACACATCGACTTGGGAAACCAGCTGCCGAACCAGGTACTCGGACAGCGGCAGCGCGCCCTTGAGCCGGTTCTCGAAGGCCTCTGCCCCCTCGGCCGCCACCAGCGTATCGGGGTCATGTCCCTGCGGCAGAAACATGAACTTGAGCTCGCGTCCGTCGCGCGCCAGCGGCAACGCGTTCTCGAGCGCGCGCCATGCGGCTTTGAGGCCGGCGGCGTCCCCGTCGAAGCAGAATAAGAGCTCGCTGGTCAGCCGAAAAATCTTGTTCAAGTGCTCTTGGGTGGTGGCGGTTCCAAGCGTCGCGATCGCGTAGGTGATGCCCGCCTGATGCAGACGCACCACGTCCATGTAGCCCTCCACCACCATCAGCCGCTTGAAGTCGTTGCGCGCCTGCCGTGCTTCGTAGAGCCCATAGAGTTCCCGGCCCTTGTGAAACAGCGGCGTCTCGGGCGAGTTCAAGTACTTGGGCTCGCCTTGATCGATCACGCGTCCGCCGAAACCGAGCACGCGTCCGCGCGAATCGCGGATCGGGAACATCACGCGGTCGCGGAACCGATCATAGTAGCCGCCCGCCGTCTCGCCGCCGGCCCGCCCGCTGCCGCCATCGCGCTCTATGATCAATCCCGCCTGGAGCAGCCGCCGGCGCTCGTTCTCGTCCGCGCCGAAGCGATTGAGCAGGGCGTTCCACGAGTCCGCCGCATAGCCGAGCGCAAACTTCGCGCGTGTGGGCGCGTCGATTCCGCGCGCGCCAAGGTAGTCGCGCGCGCGGGCGTTGTCGGCGAGATTCTGCTCGAAGAATCTCGCGGCGCGCGTCATGAGGTCGTACAGATCGCCGCCGCCGGGCTCGCGCGCGCTCTGCGCCTCGCGCGGCAATTCCAGTCCGGCCCTCTGGGCGAGGTCCGCCACCGCATCGAGAAAGCCGAACTTCTCGTATTGCATGAGAAAGCCCACGACCGTGCCGTGCGCTCCGCACCCGAAACAATGGTAGAACTGCTTGTCGGGGCTCACCCAGAAGGAGGGAGTTTTCTCGCTATGGAAGGGGCAGCACGCCTTGTATTCGCGTCCGGATTTCTTGAGCGCGACCCGCGCGCCGATGATCTCCACGATGTCGGAGCGCGCGACTATCTCGTCGAGGAACGGTTGTGGAATGCGGCCGGCCATGGACCGGTCGCGGTCAACCGCCGAGCTTGGCTTTGATTTTGGCGCCGACGGCGGCCATGTCGGCCCGTCCTTGCGCCTTGGTCTTGATGATGCCCATCACCTTGCCCATGTCCTTGATGCTGGCAGCGCCGGTGGCGGCGATGGCGTCGGCGATCAGTGCATCGACTTCCGCGTCGCTCAATCGTGACGGCATGTAGCCCTGAAGGAGGGTGATTTCCGCGGATTCCTTGTCGACCAAGTCCTGGCGATTGCCGGCCTGAAACTGCGCGAGGGATTCCTTGCGCTGCTTGATCATCTTCTCGAGGACGGAGAGCACCTGCGTATCGTCCAACACGATGCGCTCGTCGACTTCGCGCTGCTTGATCGCGGCGGTGATCATCCGGATGACGCCGAGCCGCTCCTTCTCGCCGGCGCGCATCGCGGCCTTCATGTCATCGGTGATTCGCTCTTTCAGAGACACCGAGGAACCGGTATCCGGACTCAATAGGGCCGGGACGACGCTGCTTGCGGAGCGCTCGAGGGGGCGCCGCCGGCACCGCGCATGTTCTCCCGCGACAGCCGCTTCAGGTGGCGCTTTACCGCGGCAGCCTTCTTGCGCTTACGTTCCTGGGTCGGCTTCTCGTAGAATTCACGGCGGCGAAGCTCGGTGAGGACACCCGCTTTCTCGCAGGCTCGCTTGAAGCGGCGCAGAGCGGCATCGAAGTACTCGTTCTCGCGAACACGAACG
>Ga0187887_10000082_pt1 | contig 93886 bp, 85 predicted proteins | sample June2016WEW_7_10_FD_132977 | JGI IMG/M metagenome (GOLD analysis project Ga0187887, IMG submission 132977) | Peatland microbial communities from SPRUCE experiment site at the Marcell Experimental Forest, Minnesota, USA - June2016WEW_7_10 | ecosystem: Environmental > Terrestrial > Soil >... | reverse complement strand
CGTATTGTTCGCAGACGGCATTGAGGGTGCCCGCGTGCAGGGCGAGTTCCTTGCTACTTCCCGCGGTCAACCGATTGAGGTCAAAGCCGCTCGGCCAGCGCTTATTCCATTGCAGGGCGTGCCGCTGAGTATCATTACAGAAATTCCAAACAAAGTTACAGGCGCGCGCCTGCTTGTTAAGCAGTCCCGTCAGCGACTTGACGCGGTAGCGATAGACCAACAGCATCGCGGAAAACTAATGCGTTTGTGGGACTTAGACAAGACCGCAAATCTGGCGGAAACATTGAATTTAGCAAGGAGACTCCACCGTCATAAACGGCACTTCCTTCCCGGCTCGAGCGCCGGGTTCTCTGTGCCGGTGAAGCGATGAATCGGAGTACGACGTTGCGGCTCGCGTGGACGGCCCTCTCGGCCTGCGTCTTGGTTTTTTGCAAAGGACTTGCCACCGAGGCGGCGACACTCCCCCTACACGAGTGCCGGCTCGAGCATCCGCTGCAGTTGAGCTCGGTCGCGGCGCGGTGCGGGGTTCTCGCGGTGCCGGAGGATCCCGCGAATGCGGCCGGGGGCAAGATCGAGCTGTTCGTCGCCGTGGTGCCCGCGCTCAATCGTCGGGCATCGGCTGCACCGTTGTTTCTGCTCGCAGGGGGCCCGGGGCAGGCCGCCGCGGATCTCTATGCGAGCTATGCGGGCGCCTTCGCGCGTGCCAATCGCAATCACGACATCGTGCTCGTGGACCAGCGCGGCACCGGGCGGTCCGAACCCTTGGTCTGCAGCTATCCGGACGACTGGGGCGACAGCGAAGAATGGATGCCGGAGCTGCGCCGTGCCACCGCCGGCTGCCTCGCGAAATACGGCAATCGCGTGCGCTTCTACACCACGAGCGTTGCGGTCCGGGACTTGGATCTGGCGCGCATCGCGCTCGGCTACTCCGCGATCGATCTGTACGGTTCTTCCTACGGCACCCGCGTCGCGGAGCTCTATATGCGCCGCCATCCGCGTGAGACCCATGCCGTGGTGCTGGATGGGGTCACTTACCCGGAACAGGCGATCGGACCGGATACGCCGATCGATGGCGAGCGCGCCCTCGATCTCATCGTGACCCGGTGCGCTTCGGCGCCCGAGTGCTCGGCTGCGTACCCGGGCCTCGCGGCCGAGCTCGGCGAGCTGCGCCGCCGCTTCGGCCGGGAGAAGCTGCCCCTCGTGATCGCCGATCCGACGAGCGGCGAGCCCTTGCCCCTCGCATTCAATCGCGGCGTGTTCTCCGCATCGCTGCGCTTCCTGTCGTATAGCGCCACCGAGGCATCGCTCCTGCCGACGTTGATCCATCAAGCGGCCATCGGACGCGCGGCACCGCTCGCCGCCGAGACTTTCATGATGGCCCGGCAGATCCGCGACCAGCTGGCGAGCGGCATGCAGAACAGCGTCGTCTGCAGTGAGGATGTACCCTTTTTCCATTTGAGCGACGCCGCAAGGCAACGGATCGGGCAAACTTATCAGGGCACGGATCAGCTGGATGCGCTGGCCGAGATTTGCAAAATCTGGCCCCAGGGTCCGGTCGACGCCGATCTGCACGCGCCTTTGCAGAGCGCGGTGCCGACGCTCCTGCTGTCGGGCGAGGCGGATCCGGTGACACCGCCCGCCGATGCCGATCGTCTCGCGCGGGGGCTCGCCCACTATCGCCATTTGATCGTCCGGGGCGAGGGACACGGCCAGCTCGTCACGGGCTGCATGCCGAAGCTGATGGCCGATTTTCTGGATACACCCGAACCGGATAAGCTCGATGCGTCCTGCCTGGATCGGCACCATCCGGCGCCGTTTTTCGTCACGCTCACCGGACCTGCGCCATGATCGAGGCGGCGGCGTTGCGCAAACGGTTCGGGCCCGTCGAGGCGGTGCGCGAGGTTTCGTTTTGCGCCGGCAACGGCTCGATCACCGGCCTCTTGGGACCCAATGGCGCCGGCAAATCCACGACGCTGCGCATGCTCTACGGCGTGCTCACGCCCGACGGCGGAAGCGCCCGCATCGACGGACTCGATATTCGCGGCGAGACCTCGGCCGCACGGGCCCACTTGGGCGTCCTGCCGCACGCGGCGGGTCTGTACGGCAACTTGACGGGCCGGGAAAACATCGCCTACTTCGGCTCGCTCCACGGCATCGCGCGGCGACCGCTCGCCGAGCGCGTCAGCGAGCTTTCCCGCGCGCTCGACATGCAGAGCTTCATCGATCGGCGTGCCAAGGGCTTCTCGCAGGGGCAACGCATCAAGGTGGCGCTCGCGCGTGCGCTGGTGCACGACCCGGCCAACGTGATTCTCGACGAGCCCACCAATGGCCTCGACGTGATGGCGATCCGTAATCTGCGCGAGATGTTGAGAAACTTAAGAGCGCAGGGGCGATGCATCGTGTTCTCCTCGCACGTCATGCAGGAAGTCGCGGCGCTCTGCGACCACGTGGTCATCATCGGCCGGGGGAACGTGCTCGCGCAGGGCACGCTGCAGGAGATTCGCGAGCGCAGCAGCGCGCGCAGCGGCGGCCAGCCCGGCGGTTCGGCAACGCTCGAGGAGGCCTTCCTCGAAATCTTGGGCGAAACGGAAGGGATTGCCTGATGCGCGCACTCTTCACGGTATTTGCGAAAGAATTCCTCGAGAACCTGCGGGACCGCCGCACGCTCGTGTCGGCGCTTTTGTTCGGTCCGTTGTTCGGCCCGATCCTGTTCGGCGCGATGGTGTCTCGAATGCTCAATCAGACCGTGATCGAGTCGGACGAGCCGCTCTCCATCACGATCAGCGGCGGCGAGCGGGCGCCGAATCTCGAGCGCTACCTCGAGTCCGAGGGCGTACGCCTGCACGCCGAGACGTTGTCCGAGAGCGCCGCGCGCGAACGCGTGAGAAAGGACGGGGCGCTCGTGCTGCTCGTGCCGGCCGACTTCGCGCCGAGATTCGAGCAGGCGCGGCCCGCACCGGTCTTCGTCGTGGCGGACAGCTCGGATTCGCAGACCCGCAAGAGCACCGACCGCCTCCGCGCCCTGCTCGCGGGCTATGCCAGTGGCATCGCGCAGCTGCGGGTGCAGATGCGCGGCGTCGATCCGCTGCTCGCCGTGCCGATTGCGGTCAACGAAATCGATGTGACCACCCCGTCCGGCCGTGCGGTCGTGGTGCTCGGATTCATGACCTATTTCGTGTTGTTTTCGGTGTTGATGGGGGGCTTGTACCTCGCGATCGACTGCACCGCAGGCGAGCGTGAGCGCGGATCGCTCGAGTCGCTCCTGAGCCTCCCGGTGGCGCGCGGGACGCTCGTCGGCGGAAAGATCCTCGCGACCTGCGCTTACATGTGCCTGTCGCTCGCGATCAATCTCACCGCCTTCGTGTTCGTATTCCGCTTCGTGCCGCTCGAGCGGCTCGGAATGAGCGCAAATCTCGGTGTCGGAACAGCGCTCGAGTTCTTTGCAATCTGTCTGCCGTTCGTGCCGCTCGGCGCGGCTCTCATGACCCTGGTGGCCTCGTTCACGAGAAGCTACCGGGAGGCGCAGACCTATCTCACCAGCGTGCTGTTGGTACCGACCTTGCCGATCGCCTTCGCGAGCATCTATTCGCTCAAAACCAAGAGCTCGTTGATGGTCATTCCGTCGCTCAGCCAGCACCTGCTCATGACCAGCGTGCTCAAGGACGAGCCGATCGCGGCCGCAGACGTGCTCGTGTCGTCGGGTTGCGCGTTGCTGCTCGCCCTCGTGCTGATCGTGCTCACCGCCCGCCATTGGCGCCGCGAGTCGATGCTGGGTTAGCGCGGCGACCCGCGCATCGCGGCCGATTAGGGTGTTCTCGTATAGGCGTTTTCCCACCGAGCATGTATAAAGCAGCTGGGGATTAGGAATTGGGCACTCCCAAGGGGAAGGCTGGCATGACTCGTTCGCCGAATGCGCGCAGGAACATCGTCGCTTTTTTAGCGATATTGGCCTTGTCCGCGCTCACGATGGTTTGGCTGTTCTGGCACCACCCGATCAAGACGTTGATTGCCACGATCGCGGTGCTCGCCGCACTCGGTATTTCGGCCCGCCTGGCGGGTTCGATCGAGACGGATGCGGTGTCGGAGCTGAAGCACGGCAACCCGAGCATCTAAGCGCGCCGCCAGTGCGCGCGATGCGTTTTTCGGATGGGCCTAGCGAGTCGCTAGATGGGGCCCTGAGGCACCGTCTCACTTGCCGATGCAGAAGCTTCCGAAAATCTCCCCGAGCAGATCCTCGCTGGTCACCTCGCCGGTGATTTCCCCCAACGCCCGCTGAGCCAGACGCAAATCCTCCGCGAAAAGCTCGAACGCCTGCGAATCCCCCAAAGCCTGCCACGCGCCCTCGACCAGGGTGCGCGAGCGGGCGAGCGCATCGAGATGCCGCCGCCGCGCCGCCAGCGCGCCCGAATCGCCATCGCGGTAGCCTGCGCTCGCCTTGAGATGATCTCGCAACGAATCCACGCCCGCGCCGGTGCGCGCGCTCACGTAGATCCTCGCAGGCGTCCCGTCGCCGATCCCCGCCGGCAACGCGGTGAGATCGATCTTGTTCAAGACCAGCGTCACCGGCACATCCTCGGGTAGCGACTCGAGCTCGAGCGAGGCCCGCGCCTCGGAGGGCGGCGCCGCGGGCGCGGCGCTTCCCGCCTCGCTCGCATCGATCACGTACAGGATTCGATCGGCACGCCGCATCTCGCGATGCGCGCGGCGGATGCCCTCCGCTTCCGCGGCATCGAGCGCGCCGCGCAGGCCCGCGGTGTCGATCAAGTTGAGCGGCAGGCCATCCAAGTGCAGGTGCTGGCGCAACACGTCCCGAGTCGTGCCCGGCGCGTCGGTGACGATCGCGACCTCATCGCCGACCAGCCGGTTCAGCAGGCTCGACTTGCCGGCATTCGGTTTGCCGGCGATCACGACCGTCAAACCCTCGCGCAGCAACGTGCCCTGCCGCGCAGCGGTCTCGATGGCGCCGAAGCACTCGAGCACTCGTGCCAGCCGATCGGTGATTGCCGGGGCCGACAAGAAATCGATTTCTTCGTCCGGGAAGTCGATCGCCGCCTCGACGTGCACACGAAGATCCGTGAGCAGCGCCTGGAGCTCGCGGATACGCGCCGAGAACTCTCCCTGCATGGAACGCACCGCCGCGCGTGCCGCCGCTTCGGTGCCCGCGTCGATCAGGTCGGCCACCGCCTCCGCCTGCGCAATGTCCATCTTGCCGTTCAAGAAAGCGCGCTCGCTGAACTCGCCCGGCCGCGCCGCGCGGCATCCGAGCTCGAGCGCGCGCCGCATCAGCAGATCGAGCACGAGCACGCCGCCGTGCGCGAAGAGTTCCAGCACGGGCTCGCCGGTGAACGAATCGGGCGCCGGGTAGTACAGCGCGATTCCGCGATCCAGCGTGCCGCCGTGCGCGTCGAGAAAGCGCGTGAGGGCGGCATGCCGGGCGGCGGGAAGCCGGCCGAGCAGAGCGCAGGCGATAAGCGGCACTTGGGTCCCGGACAAGCGCACGATGCCGACGGCTCCGCGTCCCGGCGCACTCGCGATCGCCGCGATGGTGTCGTGGAAAATCACGGCCTCAGTGTACGAGACCCGAATCGGGCTAGGAGCGCACTTTGGCCGCTTCGATCTGGACCACCTGATTGATGCGCCATTGCTGCGCGATCGACAGCACGGTGTTGGTCAACCAGTAAAGCACCAGGCCCGAGGGGAACCACGCCATCATGCCGGTCATGACCAAGGGCATGAACTGCATGAGCTTCGCCTGCATCGGATCGGGCGGCGGCGGATTCAGCTTGAACTGCCCGAACATCGCGCCGCCCATCAGCAGCGGCAGCACGAAGTAAGGATCGCGCGAAGACAGGTCATTGATCCACAGCATGAAGGGCGCCTGGCGCATCTCCACGCTCTCGAGCAGCACCCAGTAGAACGAGATGAAGACCGGAATCTGCACGACCATCGGCAGGCAGCCCGCCAGCGGATTGATCTTCTCCCGCTTGTAGAGCTCCATCATGGCGCGCCCGAGCTTCTCCCGATCTTCCTTGTAGGTTTCCTGGATCTGCTTCATGCGCGGCGCCACCGCGCGCATCTTGGCCATGGAGCGTCCGCTCGCCTGGCTCAAGGGAAAGAAAATCAGCTTGATGAGTGCCGTCACGACGATGATGGCCCAGCCCCAGTTGCCGATCACCGAGTGCACCCACTTCAGTGCCGCAAACAGCGGTTGAGCGATCAGTGTCAAACGTCCGTAATCGGCCGTGCGCTCCAGACGAGGGCCGGTCACCGCCAGCTGCGATTGCAGTTTCGGCCCGATGAACAGCTTCTCGCGAAACTCGGCGTCGGCGCCCGCGGCTATCGGCTTGAAGGGGCCGGTCGCGCTCAGAAGATATTCGTGGCCCAGCACCTTCAGCTGGTAGTCGTAGGCCTGATTCGGCGGGGGCACGATGGCCGATACGAAATGGTGCTGGAGCGAGGCAAGCCAGCCGTTGGTGATGCTCTCGCTGAATTTGCTGTCGGTCTCGTTTTCGACCCCGAGGTCGCGCGGCTTGGTTGCATCGAAAACGTCCGGGCCCTTGAAGGAATAGGTCTCGACATCGAAGTACGAGCGTGACGCGTGCTCCCAGTGCCTGAGGATCTGGCCGTAGGAGGCCAGCGTGCGGGCGGACGGACCGTCGTTGCGAACCTTGTAGTCGAGGTCGATGGAATACCAACCGCGCTTGAACACGAAAGTCTTCGTAACCGTGAGTCCCTGCCCGTCGGTCCAGGTCATCGGCACGGCCAGCTCGTCCGCGCCGGCCGGCAGCACGTAGGAGTTCTGTGCGGAGATCCAAGTCGCCAGGTGTGTCGGAGCCGCCTCGCCGGGCCCGCCGATCAAACCCGTCTGCAACAGATACAGGCTGCCTGAATCGCGGTTCTCCAGACGCACTGGTACGTTGGGCTTGTCCTTGTGCAGCGGGTACTCGACCAGGTCGGCCCGATCGATTTCTGCGCCGCGCAGATTGATGTCGAGATCGAGCACATCGGTGACGACGTGAATTGAAGGCCCGGAGGCCGCGGCGCCGGCATCGGCTGCGAGCGGCGGCGGTGCGGATGCGGGTGCGGGCACCGCGGGCGCGCCCGCGGCTTGGGGCGCCGCCCCGCTCGGCGCCGTCGGCACGGTGTCGGCCAGTGACTTCGGTGCGCTCGCGCTGCCCGCGGGCGCCGGGACTGCCGCGGCGGCGGCCGGCCCCTGATAGTCGCGCACCCACGCCTCGTAGTTGAGATAAAGGATCGCGACGAACGCAAACCAAAGCATGATGCGGGTATTAGCCATTGATCGCTCTCGTCTTAGGGCACGGGGTCGTAGCCGCCCTCGACAAAGGGGTGGCAGCGAAGCAGGCGTCTTGCGCCGAGCCACAAGCCTCGAATCGCGCCATGGCGTGCGATCGCCTCATGGGTATAGCACGAGCAGCTCGGATGAAAACGGCAACGGGGCCCGAGGAGCGGACTCAATGTCCACTGGTAAACGCGAATGATGCCCATCAGGATCCGGCGCATGGCTACCCCTGTCGCGCGATGGTTTTCCAGTGCTTGGCAAGGCTCGCGCGCAGCTCGCTCGGCGGCGCCAGCCGCGCGGCGTCGCGTGCTGCGATCGTGACATCGACTGCCGGCAGCTCGTACTGGTTCAAACGGAATGATTCTCGTGCCAAGCGCTTGATCAGGTTCCGCGCGACCGCGTTGCCGCAGCTCTTGGTCGCGATCGCGAGCCCTAGGCGCGGATGAGTTTCGTGGTTGGCGAGTACGGACACGGTAAAGTAAGCATCGGAAAAACGCCTGCCTCGCTGCCGCACCACGCGAAACTCGGCCGGCTGGTGCAATCGCTTGCGCGGCTCGAACGTTAGTTTGGTCGGACGAGTGGTAATTTAAACGTCAGGGGCAGAGGCGCTTGCGGCCCTTCGCACGGCGCCGAGCAAGCAGTCGCCGACCGCTCTTGGTCGCCATTCGCGCCCGAAACCCGTGGGTGCGGGCACGATGCAAGTTACTCGGATTGAAGGTACGTTTCATAAGGCACTTTCAGGGAAAAACTACGGGGCAAATCAAGCAACTGAGCGGCAAAATTGCGCGAGTTGCGAGAGGCGGCAAGGGTACTGAGCGGAGGTGGAAGTGTCAATAGACGCCTCGCTCGGTTGGAGCTAGACTCGCTCCCCCTTTCGTTTGGTTGCCCCAACCGCCGCCTGTAGGAGAGCGCTCTTGCCAGAGACGCTATGGAACCGCTGTCTGCGCGTGCTCGAGAACGAGCTGCCCATAGAGCAGTTCAACACCTGGCTGCGTCCGTTGCAGGCCATTGAGCGCGACGGTCAAGTGCGGCTCCTTGCGCCGAACCCTTATGTCATCAAGTGGGTCGGGGACAACTCGTTGCCGCGCATCAAGGAGCTGGTTCGTCAATTCGCCGACGGTGTCTCTCTCGACGTGGTTTTGGATGTCGGAACGCGGCCCGTGGACAGTCCGCCGAAGGCCTCGCCGCTGGCGAGCGGACCGGCACCGGTCAATCCGGCGGGAGTTTTCAACGGCCCCGGCGATCCACGTGCACCGGGGACGGGCAGGCCGCGACGCAGCGGGCCCACCGTGCTCGGAAGTCCGATCAACGAGAACTTCACGTTCAACAGCTTCGTCGAGGGTAAGAGCAATCAGCTCGCAAAAGCCGCCGCGATCCAGGTGGCGGGCCACCCCGGCAAGGCCTACAACCCGCTGTTCATCTATGGCGGCGTCGGACTCGGCAAGACGCACTTGATGCATGCGGTGGCGAACAAGCTCAAGGAGCGCAACTCCGATGCGCGCGTGGCCTACGTGCACAGCGAGGGCTTCGTGAGTGAAATGGTGAAGGCGCTTCAGCACAACACGATCAACGATTTCAAGACGGCGTATCGATCTCTCGATGCGCTGATGATCGACGATATCCAGTTTTTTGCCGGTAAGGATCGCTCCCAGGAGGAGTTTTTCCACACGTTCAACGCGCTCTTGGAGAGCCAGCAACAAGTGATCCTCACCTGTGACCGCTATCCGAAGGAAGTGGATGGCCTCGAGGAGCGGCTCAAGTCGCGCTTCGGCTGGGGGTTGACCGTCGCCATAGAGCCGCCCGAACTCGAGACGTGCGTGGCCATCTTGATGAGCAAGGCGGCGATGTCCAAGGTGGATCTGCCCGAGGAAGTGGCCTTTTTCGTGGCCAAGCGCATTCGCTCGAATGTGCGTGAATTGGAAGGGGCGCTGCGCCGGATCATGGCGACCTGCGAATTCACCGGGCGTCCGATCACGGTCGAGTTCGCCAAGGAAGCTTTGCGGGATCTGCTGGCGCTTCAGGAAAAGTTGGTCACCGTGGAGAATATCCAGAAGACCGTCGCCGAGTACTACAAAATCAGAATTGCGGATCTCTTGTCGAAACGGCGCAGCCGTTCGATTGCGCGACCCCGCCAGGTTGCCATGGCGCTCGCGAAGGAATTGACCAACTACAGTCTGCCGGAAATCGGCGATGCGTTCGGGGGTCGCGATCATACGACCGTGCTTCACGCGTGCCGTCGCGTGAAGGAACTTCGAGAGAGCGAGCGGCGCATTGGCGAGGACTATATGAACCTGTTGAGAACTCTGGCTGGATAGGGCGAGAAACCTGTGGATGAAATTATGGCCAAAGTTATCCACAGGTGGACTACAGGATTCACCGGTTTGTAAGATGATTCCTACAGAAGGAACCACTACAATTAACTAACTGATTATGAAGGCTTATATTGGGTTATCCACAGAAGTGAGCGTCCTTCATAATCATAGTAATTAATGTCTTTAAGAATAGATCTTTAAGAATTAGAGATGGGTGAGCGCATGAAATTGACGGTCGAACGGGAGAGATTATTGGCGCCTTTGCAGGCGGTCATCGGCGTGGTGGAGCGGCGGCAGACCATGCCGATCTTGGCCAACGTTCTGCTCGCGGTTTCCGACGGCCGATTGTCGATCACCGCGACGGATTTGGAAGTCGAACTGGTTGCAACCACCGACGTGAGCATTCAACAGGCCGGTGACATCACGGTTCCCGGCAGAAAGTTTTTGGATATTTTGCGTGCGTTGCCCGAGAAATCGGCCGTGTCTCTGAGTGTCGAGGGCGAGAAGGTGGTGATCAAGGCCGCGCGCAGCCGCTTCAGTCTGTCCACGCTCCCGGCCGCTGAGTTCCCGGTCATCGAGGACATCAATTCCCAGCAGACCGTGGAAATTCCGCGCAAGGAACTCAGCCGACTGCTCGAGAAAACCCACTTTTCGATGGCGCAACAGGATGTCAGGTATTACCTCAACGGGATGCTGTTGGAGATCGACGGCCAGACCCTGCGGGCCGTGGCGACCGATGGTCATCGCCTCGCGCTCTGTGAGTCGGCGCTGGAACACAAAGCGAAGTCGGCGCAGCAGGTGATCATCCCCCGCAAGGGCGTGCTCGAACTACAGCGGGTGCTGACCGCAGAGGGTACCGCCGCCGTGGCGATCGGCACCAATCATGTTCGGGCCCAGATTGGCGACATTCGGTTTACATCGAAGCTTATTGACGGTAGGTTCCCGGAATATTCGCGGGTCATCCCGGCAGCGCCGGCGTCTGCGATTCGCGCGGATCGAGACACGCTGAGGCAGGCGTTGCAGCGAACGGCGATCTTGTCGAACGAGAAATACCGCGGCATTCGGATCACCGTCAAGACCAACACGCTGACCGTCCAGGCGCATAATCCGGAACAGGAGGAAGCGGAGGAGGAGATCGAGGTGTCCTATGACGGGGCCGATCTCGAGGTGGGTTTCAATGTTAATTATCTGCTCGATGCCCTGGCGGCGATCGACGGGCAGGAAGTTGAATTAGGACTCACCGACAGCAATAGCAGCTGTTTGATCCGCTCTCCGGGCGCCGCGGGCACGCGCTACGTGGTGATGCCCATGAGGCTCTGATCGGATGACGCTACGCCGGATGCAGGTGACGGATTTCCGCTGCTTGCATCACGGGGACATCGAGTTCGACCGGCGGTTCACGCTGTTCAGTGGGCCGAATGCGGCGGGCAAGACCAGTGTTTTGGAGGCGATCTATGTGCTCGGCCGCGGACGATCGTTCCGCACGCGAAGGCTCGAGCACCTCATTCGCGCTGGCAGCGAGCGATTCCGTGTAGTCGGCGAGACCGAACTAGGCGGTCGACGGGTGACCGTGGGGGTCGAGGCGTCCTCCGAGGGCATTGGCGCTCGAATCGCTGGAGAGCGCGTGAAATCGCTGGCGGATCTCACCGCGTTTCTGCCCGTTCAGATCATCGACCCGGAAGTGCACCGGTTGATTGAGGAGGGGCCGGGCCGTCGTCGCCGGTTTCTCGACTGGGGAGTGTTCCACGTGGAACCAACCTTCATCGGTCACTGGCAGAAGTATGGCCAGGTCCTGCGCCAGCGCAATGCGGCATTGCGCTCGAGTGCCCCGCGCTCGGTCGTATCGGCTTGGGATTCAGAGTTGGTCCGATATGGCGAGCTCGTAACGGCGGCGCGGCAACGCTATGTGGAGTTGCTGGCGCCCATCGCGGTGAAGGTTGCGGCGAAGCTCCTAGGGCTGGAACTGGCGCTGAGCTTGCGCACGGGCTGGCTGCGGGATCTGGGGTTTTCTCAGGCGCTGGAGCGGAGCTGGCGGCAGGATCAGGATTTGGGGTCGACACAGGTTGGCCCGCAGCGGGCTGAACTCGTCATTAAGCTCGACGGTGTCCTGGCCCGCGACCGAATATCGCGGGGACAGCAAAAGCTTTTGGCGTCGGTCCTGCTCATCGCGCAGATCAAGCTATTCCGGCCGGACGCGGAAGTCCGCCCGATACTTTTACTCGATGACCCGGCGGCCGAGCTGGATGCCCACCGTTTGGCGGCTTTCATCGGGGAATTGAGTGCGCAGCCGCTGCAGCTGGTCGTCACGACGTTGAATCAGGAACTAGCCACGCTCGGGGGCTTCGGGCAGCCAGGGCGTCGTTATGGGCTGGAGCAGGGCAAGATAACGAACTACTAGGCCCGTGGCGGGCCCCCTCCCGATTACCGATGAGCGTCATCATAGGTGCGCCACCGGGATTTCCGGGCAAAACCGCTCGTTCCTGCGCAGATCATTTCTGTTAGCGCCCCGACGCGCCACCACGTTCCACGTGGAACATTTCCGACGCTGCGAAGAGGGGGAAACGACCCCGGCTGGCCGACCACATCGCTCCACAGCCACCACGAAGGACGAATGTGTCGTGAGCCGAGCCAGCGTTGGGCCAAGGAGGATGGCTCGCAATCTCTGTCACCTCAACACGCGAATACCCGGGGCAAGGGAAACCGGATGGCTTACGAGGTCGCCATTCAGATTGAGCCGCTAACGATAAGTGCAAGTTGCGGAGTCGATAACGCGTTCGAGGTGAAGCGCTCGCGGTGGGCTCATGGTCCAGCCAACACGGGCACAACGATGAACCAATTGGCGACCACGCGAACTACTCAGCGGCGCCAAGTCCGGCTTCTAACGAGCGCGGCAATAAATGCCCGAGGCCCTCATATAACTCATTGAATACAAAGCGGTTAATAGCGCCGTCGGACTCGTGTTTTGGCGCGGTTGCTGTTAGACTAGGCGGTCAATCAGCAGGACTCACTATGGCCGATAACGACGTCTACGACTCAAGTAAAATCAAAGTCTTAAAAGGTCTGGACGCCGTCCGAAAACGACCTGGCATGTACATCGGCGACACCGATGACGGAAGCGGTCTGCACCATATGGTCTTCGAGGTCGTGGACAACGCCATCGATGAAGCGTTGGCGGGTCATTGTGACCGCGTGGTGGTCATCATTCATGCGGATGAGTCGGTCACGGTCACCGACAACGGACGCGGAATCCCGGTCGATATCCACGTTGAGGAGGGCGTCTCCGCCGCCGAGGTCATCATGACCGTGCTCCATTCCGGCGGAAAGTTCGATGACAGCTCCTACAAGGTCTCCGGCGGCCTGCATGGCGTCGGCGTCTCCGTCGTGAATGCGCTGTCGGATTTCCTCGAGCTCAACATCCGTCGCGACGGCAAGCTTCACCGGCAGGAATATCGATTGGGCGAGCCGCAGGCGCCGCTCGCAGCGGTCGGCGATACCGCAGAGCGCGGCACGACGCTGCGCTTCAAGCCGAGCTCACAGATCTTCACCAACATCTCGTTCAACTACGACACGCTCGCCAAACGCCTGCGCGAGCTTTCGTTCCTGAATTCCGGCGTGCGTATCGAGCTGATCGACGAGCGCGACGAAAAAAACGAAGTGTTCCAGCACGAAGGCGGGCTCTCCGCCTTCGTCGGCTACTTGAACCGGAGCAAGACACCGGTGCACCCCTCGGTGCTGTGGTTCCAAACCCGCGAGGGCAACACGCAAGTCGAAGTGGCGATGCAGTGGAACGACTCCTATCAGGAGAGCATGTACTGCTACACGAACAACATCCCGCAGAAAGACGGCGGCACGCATCTCGCCGGCTATCGCGCGGCACTCACCCGCACGCTCAACAAATACATCGAGAAGGAGCTCGCGGCGAAAAAGGAAAAGATCGCCACGACCGGCGACGACGCACGCGAAGGCTTGACGGCGATCTTGTCCGTGAAACTTCCCGATCCGAAGTTTTCGTCGCAGACCAAGGACAAGCTGGTGTCGTCGGAGGTGAAGGGCGTGGTCGAATCGGTGGTTGCGCAACGCTTGGAAGAATTCCTGCTGGAACATCCGCAGGAAGCGCGCGCCATCGTCAATAAAATTTTGGAGGCCGCGTACGCGCGCGAGGCCGCGCGCAAAGCGCGCGAGATGACGCGGCGAAAAGGCGCGCTCGACATTGCCGGCCTTCCGGGGAAGCTCGCTGACTGTCAGGAAAAGGATCCTGCGCTCTCCGAGATGTTCCTTGTCGAGGGCGACTCCGCAGGCGGCTCCGCGAAACAGGGACGCGATCGCCGCACGCAGGCGATACTTCCGCTCAAGGGCAAGATCTTAAACGTCGAGAAGGCGCGCTTCGACAAGATGCTGGCATCGGTCGAGGTGGGCACGCTGATCACCGCACTCGGTTGCGGTATCGGCCGCGACGATTTCAACATCGACAAATTGCGCTATCACCGCATCATAATCATGACGGATGCTGACGTCGATGGATCGCACATACGCACGTTGCTGCTGACCTTCTTTTACCGCCAGATGCCCACGCTCATCGAACGCGGCCACATCTACATCGCGCAGCCGCCGCTCTACAAGGTCAAGAAAGGCAAGCAGGAACACTACGTCAAGGACGATCTAGAATTGAATGCGCTGCTGCTCGGCACTGCGATCGACGGCGCGGCACTGCACGTCAACGCGGAGGCGCCGCCATTGTCGGGTCCCGGCCTCGAGTCGCTCTCGCGCAAATACGTCGAAGTTCAAGCCATCATCAAACGTTGGGCGCGCCGCTACGATGAGCGCTTCCTCGAACAGCTCCTGTACGTTCCCAAGCTGACCACCGAGGCATTCGATCGCCTCGATAATCTCAAGGACTGGTGCCGCGCTCTCGAGATCAAGTTGAACGCGCTCGATGACGTCTCGCGCCGTTATAAAGTGGCCGTTCACACGCTTTCCGCCGGTGGCCACCGCATCGATCTTTTGCGCTTCGAGCACGGGCTCTCCTCGGAGAAGCATATTCCGCGCGAGTTTTTCGACTCGGCCGAATATCTGCGCATCGCCGAGCTCGCCGCCACCTTGAGCGACTTGATCGGTGCGGGTGCCTTCGTCCAGCGCGGCGAAGCGCGCCAGGAAGTGGGCAGCTTCAAGGCGGCGATAGGCTGGCTGTACGAGGAGGCGAAGAAGGGCCAGAGTATTCAACGCTACAAAGGATTGGGCGAAATGAATCCCGAGCAGCTATGGGACACGACCATCAACCCGGAGACCCGCCGCCTGATGCAGGTGCGGATCGAGGACGCGGTCGCAGCGGACGACATATTCACCACTTTGATGGGCGATGCGGTGGAACCCCGCCGCGAGTTCATCGAGAAAAACGCGCTGCACGTGTCCAATCTGGACATCTGAGCTGTCGAATGACTCTAGGTTCCGGCTCGCGATGTCTCTATTCCAGCAGCGTGGCGCTGGAAGACGGCGAGTAAAATCAGAAAAAGCAGCTTTTGCGACACGCCGTGCAGCATTTCATGCCGCCGCCGCGTGCGCCCGACTCTGTGTTCAACATGATTACGCTCAGACGCTTGCACCGCACGACAGCGGCCTTAATCGCGTTATTCGCCACCGTCCACATTGTGAATCATCTCGTCGCGTTGGCCGGCGTGCCGATGCATCTGGCGTTCATGAAGGCCGCCTTTTGAGTTGTTTTTATGATCGGCCTGCAGGGGTCTCCCCCCCAACAGCGCGTCCCTCAGCACCAGGAATGGCCTTTCAAGCAGGCGATACATAATCCATGCAGCAAATAGCGACACAACAATGGAGATAACAAAAACTCGCGTACTGGATTGATCAAGACCTGTTTGCCCGCACTCGCTTTGCACCACATGTACCACGACTTTGTGAATCAAGTAGAGTGAGTACGACCAGAGCGCAACGCGATTTGTCACGGCCAACCGAGTTCGATGCAGGAAGCATCCTGGGCTTAGCGCAGCGACGAGCAAAAGCCCATAGCCCGTGGCAATTGTGGGGAATCCGATGACCGTAAAGACCAGTGATGTTCTATCCGTCGAGAGCAGATACCCAGCAAACAGAAAGAACCCGGAACCCGCAAGCAATAGCGGCCACCTTCGTGTGAGCGATTGCCATTGTGTTGGAACGTATATCTGAAATGCCGCTGCGCTCACGCCTACCAGCAGCCCATCCAGACGATCATAGGTGGGACAGTAAATCTGTTCGTACCAACTCGGAAAGTACGCATGATCCACGCATTTCCACCAGATAACGGCCCGAAGCACCATTCCACCAACGAGTATGAAAATCACCGACGAGACGCTCCACCTTCTGCCGTGCAACTTTCCAGAACCGAGGGATGCCAGAAATACCGGCAAAAACAGGTAGAAATGCTCTTCAACACACAGCGACCATGCGTGCGAAAAAGCATGGCCCAATTCAGGATTGAACCCCAGATTCTGGGTAAAGGTTAGAAATTTCCACAGAGGCGGGATCAGCGGAAATTCCCGCGCCGGCGGGACCGTGAAGTAGATCGCCACGGTAAACCAGTAAGCGGGAATGATCCGAAAGAAGCGATTGAGGTAGAAGGCCCGTGCGCGGACGCGTTGCCCTTGCGCAAGCCGACGCATCAGCTGACCACCCATGAGGTAGCCGCTCAAAGTAAAAAATAAATCTACCCCGCTCCAACCGAAGGAGCCTAAGCCCTCCACCCAACTTGGATGCGGGAAAAGCGTACCGTAATGATTCAAGACTACATAAGTGATGGCGAAGGCGCGCAGATGATCCAGACCATTGAGACGCCCGCCTGCCAAAGGTGTCGGAGTGCTCGATCCTCTGCCGGGTGTTTTTTCGGACATCCTTCCCCATCCTGATGCCATCAGCGAAATCCATGAGCGCGTCACGCGATGAATAGTATGCCGCCGGGCCGACAGCGAGGATCAATACACTTCGCGCTGATAGGTGCGAGACGCGGGCCCGGGGAACTCACCGAATGCCGCAATCCCGGTGGGACTCGTGTTGCCCGAGGCTGCGTTCCACGGATATTGCAGCCAGCTCGGCGCCGTGGCCGTCACGTCGGCGGCGCCGTTGTTGCCGCTGCCGGGCGCGGCCAGAATGAGATTGAAAGCGCCGACGGAGGCGGGGGACGTGTAGCGGTTCGACGCCGCCGCGGCGCAGCCGACGCCCGAGATGCCCGGACTGCCCGAGTCGCGTACGCAGGTTTCTCCCGCATTCAAATTCTGCTGGTAATTGCCGAATGCGATGGTCGGTGCCGTCGTGCACGAATCGCTCGTATTGCTGGTGAAGCCTTGAGCCGTACTCAAGTAATATTGCGTCGTCAAAGACATCGGCAAATCGAGCAACTCCGAGCCCAGGGCATTGCGCAGCGCCAGCCGGCCGTACCATTGGGCCGCGCTCGCCGTGAACAGGATTCCGGTACCCACGCCGAAGGTGACGGGATTGCTCGTCGCGGCGACCCCATCGAGATCGATCACGTTCATCGACAGGGCGATATTGGCATTGAACGGCGCGGTGGGGGTGCTGCGCGCGAACGCGATGCCGGTGCCCGCGCTGAAGGTCAGCGATCCCTGGCCGCTGCCGAGACTGACGATCGCCGGATCCGCCGTGGTCGCCGGCAGCCCGGTGAGCGTGAGAGCGGCGCTCGCCGGTGTAGGGGTGTAAGCGCGTCCGGTCAACGAGGCATTGGTGAGGCGAAACAGCGCACCGCTGTAATTCTGCGTCGTCGTCCCGCCGAGCGCTTGCGCAGTCACGGTGATCACCGGCGCGACGGAATAGGTGAATGGCTGACCGACGTAGGTAAAGCTGCCGGCGCTGCACGCGGTAGCGAAGATCGGCGTGTTCAGCGCCGTCGCAAAATTGTTCGGCACGAAACGCCCCACCGTGCCTGAGCTGGTGCCGGTCAATGCGCCACTGCCCAGATAATTGGTCACGCCCGGCGTGAGCGTAACGCTGCCGACCTCGGGCCAGCTGAAGCTCGCGCCGGTGGCGCTGCCGGCGGAGTAGGCGCCGAAGCCGCCGCTGATGGCGGGATTGTCGCCTCCCGTCGGCAGCACGAGCGCAGAGGTCAGCGTCACGCTCGCGGGCGAGGTTTCCTGGCCGAAATTAGGCGTGGCCGCGCCCTGGTAATTGCGCGCAGTCACGGCCGCTATGAATGGCTGGCCGGCGCCGATGAACACGGTGCCGGTCGCCGTGCTCGCTCCCGGGTTGGCAAAGCCGTCCTTCGTGCGACTGATGTTCGACAGCGACAGCGTATAGGGCTTCACCACGAACTGGCTCGCGCCGGTCATTGAATTGGCCGAGCTCGCGCCGCTGCCAAGCGGGATGGCGTATTTCTCCACCAAAGTTAGCTGGCCCGCGTCGGAGTACCGCAGAGTGATCGGAGCCTCCGCATTGGGGGTGCTGAATTTCAGCGGCACCGTGGTGTAGTTCGAGATCCCGGAGTTTGGATTGGACGCGATGTTGGTCGATGTGCCGTTATTGGTAATGGTAAACGTCTGGCCGGAAACGCACGCCGTGGGATTGTTGCACTGATAGGCGAGTCCGATGTTCGCCGTGGTGCCGCTCGCGAACGTGCTCGTGCAGGCGCCGGTCTTGGTGTCGGTACGCACCGCCTGCAGCGCGAGACTTTGGGTCGAGGTCACCCCGGACTGCTGCGTGCCGATGGTCGTGACCACGTTGCTGCCGTTCGTGACGATGAAGCCTGAGGCGACGAAGGTGAGCGGCAAGTCTCCGGAGGCGAGCGCCGTTCCCGAGGTCGCGCTCGCCGAGCCGTCGACGACGTTGATCGTCACCGTCTCGGCATAGGTGTCGCGCAGCGCGAACACCGCGACGCCTGCGTCAGACGTCGCATAGGTGTAGCTCGCGGCCCCGCTGTTGGAACTTCCCGCGACGAACGTCCCGCTGCCCGACGTTAACGTCCAATCGCCGTGACCGGTGCTGGTGCTGAGCGCGATGGTGTCGGTGGTCGCAAGGATCGCTTGGGTACTGCTGAGCGCGGTGACGGTGACGGCGGCCGCCTGGCAGTTGACCGCGGTGCCGGGCGTGCTGACCGAATAGTGGTCGGGCACCGACGACCCGATGCCACAAGAATGGGTGAGGGTCTGAGCGGCGACGACGTCGTTGTAGTTGAGCGCGATCGGATAGACCGTCACCTCGTCGATATTGCCCTGGAAGCGCAGGATCGCTCCCTCGACTGCCCCGTCGGCATTGCCGCCGACCGCTGCGTTGGCGCCCGTGCCGGGGGAGAACGAAGACTTGCTGGTCGAATTGAGGTTGATCAGCGAGCCGCTCGAATTGAAGATGTACAGATACATCGTTTGGTTGGTGACGGCATCCATCACGATGGCGACGAAGTACCACTGATTCAGGCTGAGCGTCGTATACGCGTCGAGGATGGTCAGTGACGGGCTGCGGCTGAAGAAGCGCATCACGCCCGGGCTCAAGTCGCCGAAACTCATCGCGTAACCGTTGTAATTCTCATCGTCGATCCAGATGCGACCGTTGGTGAAAGACGTGGGCCTGATCCAAGCGGTGACCGTGAAGGTGTTGCCGACGTGCGGCATCGAGCTCGGCATTTGAACGTACTGGGTCGACCCGTTGACGGTGCCGTAGCCGCAGGTTCCCGCGGTAGTCCCGGCGATCGCCGGGCTGGTGAGCGCCGTCGTGGCGCCGTGCTCCGCGGTCGCGTTATAGCCGTTGCCGCTCGAGTCGAGCACTTGACCGCTCGTGCCGGTCCACGCGCTCTCGTCGAAATGCCATTGCGCCATCGTCGTTCCGACCAGCGGGATCAGTGCCAGGGTCGCGCCAATGTTCGGCGCGCTCACGGAGGAAGCGGAATTGGACACCAACGTTCCGGTCGCAGTCGAGGCAGTGATCAGCCCGTAGAACGCGCTCAATAAAATACCCTTCGTTCCGCCTTGGGTGCTCTGGTCGAAGGCCTGGGTCAGCCCCGAGGGACTCGACTGCGCGTCGGCGGTACCGTTCGCGACGGCGTACAGGGTGACGAGCATCGTGTCCGGGGATCCGGGCGTCACGGACGGCGCGGTGCGGCTGGTGCTGGCGGCATTTCCCTGGATATTGGCGGCGGCAATTTGGTAGCCGGTGGTCAAACCGCCGAAGGCCAGAATTGCACCGGCGGTCACCCCCGACTCATTGAACGTCCAGGTGTAGGTAGTGACGCCGCCCACATCTGAAGCGGTCGCCACCTTGGTGAAGACCGCCATGCCGATCGTGGTGATGAAGCTGTCCTGGTAGTTGGTCCACCCCGAGGGCGCCTGGTTGATGGACAGGTAGCTGTAGTTTTGCGCGACGTACGCGATCATCAGCTCGCCCGCGGCAACGCCGGTGGGCGCGGTGAGCGTGATGCTGTTGACCGCGGTGGAGTTGAGCGCGGGTATCGAGGAGCCCACAAAGAGCGCCTGTTGCGCCATGGCAGGCCGTGTCATCCATGCGCCGGCCAATACCAGCACCGCTGCCAGCGTTTTGAACCGCTGGGCGCGTGCGCGACGGGTGGGGCCGGAAGGCGTGAACGGCATCAAAGCTCCAATGCTGCCCCGTGTGTCGGCCGTATATGTCCAAAACTGAAGCAGGCGCTGCGGCTGGTTGAAAACTGGAAGTGGAATTTTCGCCAGGATAGTCCGTAATAGGCCCATGACGCGCCCCTTGTTCGGATCATTGAGGCGACGCAAGGCGATGCAAATGGCCGGCGTGTAGTGCAAGCGACGCACGTCCATGGCCCGCCGACCGTCGCAGCCGCGGTGGCGCTCAGCGTGATCGGCTCCGCCGCGTTCCTGATCCTGCCGCAGTTGATCGAGGCGGCGGTGGCGGACCTGCATTTTTCCGACCAGCAGGTGGGATTTCTCAGTTCCTTGCTCATGCTGGGATCCACCGTCAGCGCCGTCGCGGCGACGTTTTGGGTGCGGCGGTTGTCGTGGCGGCGCGCTGCACTCACGGCGGCGGTGGGACTGCTCGGCACGAATTTGACGTCGCTGGTTTATCATGCGGCGTGGCCGTTCATGCTTCTGCAATGTCTTTCCGGTTTCTTTGGCGGTTCACTGTATTCGCTGTCGCTGACGGTGCTGTCAGACAGCCGTCATGCCGATCGTCATTTCGGATTTGCAGTCGCTGCGCAGGTGGCCTTCCAGGTGGTGGGGTTGCTCATCGGGCCGGCACTGCTGCGGGCCGCCGGAATGAACGCGTTCCTGACGGCTTTCTTACTGCTCAACGTGCTCGCTGCGGCTTTGGTGCCCCTGCTGCCGGTGGGCGGATCGAGAGGAAAGACGTCCGGCGGCGCGGCGCCGCTGTGGACCGCGCCCACGCTGCTGGCGCTCGCGGGCTGCTTTCTGTTCTTTTTCAACGTGGGCAGCTACTGGACCTACATCGAGCTGATCGGCACCCGAGCCGGCCTCGCCACGCAGGTCATCGCCAACGGCCTGGCCGTCGGAGTGGCGTTCGGCATTGCCGGCGCGCTGCTTGCGTCCTGGTTGGGGGATCGCCGGGGGCGACTGCTGCCCATCGGTGTCGGCGCCGCATTGACGGTGGGCGCAGTCGTGCCTCTGCTCGCCCATTTCGGCGTGGTGATTTTCGTCGGTTCGGCCATCGTCTATAACTTCGTCTGGAACCTGTCGCTGGCGTTCCAGTACAGCACGGTGAACGCGGTGGACCGCAGCGGCCGGGGAGTGGCCGCTGCGCCGGCGTTTCATGCGGCCGGCGCCGCCGCCGGTCCGGTCGTCGCGGCGTTTCTCATCGCTCCCGGCAACTTCCGGCCCGTCATCTTTCTGGTCGCGGCGAGTGTGCTGTTGAGTTTCGGGTGCTTCCGGCTGGCGACCCGCCCGGGGAAACTCTTGCAGTCTGAAAGTTACTGACGAGGATCTGCGCCATGCCAGCATACCGTCCCCGCGCCCGAGATCTCGGCCTCCTGCTGTCGGGGACGCCCGGGGCGCACAACGCCATCACCGATGTCGCCGGCGTCGAAGTCGGGTTCACAACGATCGCGAAGCCGGCACAGAAGCCGGGCGATTTACAGGTCTTCAGCGGCGTGACGGCGATCCTGCCCCGCGGTAGGCAGCGTCGGCCAATACCGGTGCTCGCCGGACAATTCGACTTCAATGGCAATGGTGAAATGACCGGCTCGCACTGGATTCGCGATGCGGGCGGCTTCGTGGGGCCCGTCTGCCTCACCAACACGCACTCGCTCGGGATCGTGCACCACGCCGCGGTGCGCTACATGATCGAGAGCCACGCGGTGCATTTTCGCGAGTTTCACGGCTGGGCGATGCCCGTAGTGGGGGAGACCTATGATGGTGTATGCAGCGACATTTGCGGGCTGCACGTCACTGAACAGCATGCCCTCGAGGCGCTCCACGGCGCGCGCGCGGGCCGCGTCGCGGAAGGCAACGTGGGCGGGGGTACCGGCATGGCGACCTACGAGTTCAAGGGCGGCACCGGCACGAGTTCGCGGCGCTTCTCCGTGGATGGAAAGACCTACACCCTCGGTGTTCTCGTGCAATCGAATTTCGGCAAGCGCAGCGAACTCACGGTGCTCGGCGTGCCGGTGGGACGGCATCTGACCGAGGGTGCCATTTTTTCGGATAACCGCATGCCCGAACAGGGATCGATCATTGTGATCATAGCGACTGACCTGCCACTGACGGCCGTTCAACTGCAGCGGCTCGCCAAGCGCGGGGCGCTCGGCATCGGCCGTACCGGAACGAGCGGCGGACATTATTCCGGCGATCTCATGCTGGCGTTTTCGGTGGCCAATCCGGTCTACCTGCCCGCAATCGGCGAATCTCAGCCGCACTCGTTTCAGTATGAGTCGCTGAACGATGCGTATTGCGATGAGGTTTACCCGCAGGCGGTCGATGCGGTGGAGGAGTCGATCTTGAACGCGTTGCTCGCCGCGGAGACGATCCCGACCTTCAAGCCGCCCGGGCTGCATCTGAAGGCGGTCGATCGCGACGCGCTGCTCGCGCTTCTGGCCAGCCACGGTCGCCTGCGGACGTAGCGTCCGAGGCCGGAAAAGTTCATGACGACCCGCTCAGCCTGAGGCCGTCAACGCACGCGCGATGATCGTGCGCTGGATCTCGGAGGAGCCCTCGTAAATGCGCATGATCCGCAAGTCGCGCACGTAGCGCTCGAGCGGCAGCGCGGACGTAAACCCATACCCGCCGTGGATCTGCAGCGCCCGATCCGCGACGCGACCAGCGGCCTCCGATGCATACAATTTGGCCATGGACGCCTCGAGCGAGTAGCGCCGATTACCGCCGCGCCGCGCCGCCGCGTCCTCGGTGAGCAGTCGCGCGGCTCGAAGTTCCGTGGCCATATCCGCCAGTATCCACTGGATTCCCTGATAATCGGCCAACGGCCGGCCCCCGACCTCGCGGCTGCGCACCCAGGCGAGCGTTGCATCGAGAGCCGCTTGGCCGATACCGAGGCACATCGCCGCGACCTCGATTCGTCCGTTATCAAGAGTCTTCATCGCGGTGCGAAAGCCGCTGCCCTCGATGCCGATGCGCTGGCTTCCCGGCACGAGACAATCGAAGTTGAGCTCGTAGATATGGCCGCCGCGCAGACCCATGGTGGGTTCAGGGCTGCTGGCGACGACCCCTGGCGTGCGGCGGTCCACGACGAACGCGCTGATGCCACGGTGGGCGAGCGAGGGGTCGGTGACGGCGAACACGACGATGAAGTCCGCCACGCCGCCGTTGGAAATGAAGTGCTTCACGCCGTGGATGCGGTAGCCTTCGCCGGTCGCGACTGCGCGGCAGCGCATGTCCGCCGGGTTCGAACCCGCGCGCGGCTCGGTCAACGCGAATGCTCCAAGCAAGCGACCAGTAGCCGCCCCAGCCAGGTAGCGCGAGCGCAGCGCATCGTCGCCGCCGAGGAGCACCGCATCGGTGGCGAGGTAGTGCGCCGTGACGGCCGATGCGGTGGAGGCGCATGCGCCGGCGATCACCTCGACGCAGGCCGCGAACGCGAGCGACGACAGCCCCGGGCCTCCCCATTGCGGCGGCAGGTTCATCCCCATGATGCCGATCTCGGCGAGGGCCTCGAGCTGCCGGCGCGGAAACGCGGCGCTCGCGTCCGTCGCACGAGCCAGCGGCGCGAGCACCTCGGCAGCGACGCGACGCACCGCTTCGATGGCCGCGGCATCGGTGTCAGCGGACGCGCCTGGCGGCATTTCTTGTGGATCGCTCATGGTGTGCTCCCCGCGCCGAGCCAGCGCGCTATGACCGTGTCGTGGTGCTCATCGAGGCCGGGCGCCGCACGCTGATGCCCGCGGGATAGCCCCGCGAAGTGCACCGGTTGCTCGAGCGCAGGGATCATACCGAGCCGGCTGTGCCGAACGGTGGTGAGCACGCCCCGCTCCTGGATCTGGCGACTGGCGAATACCTCGCTGGGCTCCGCGATGCGCGACGCCGGCACTCCGGCCGCCTGCAGCGCGCCCAGCGCGCCCGCCACCGTCTGAGACATGAGCCACGCGCGGATCAGCGCCGACAGCTCCGGCTCGTGGCGGGTGCGCAGCTCGTCGCTCGCATAACGCGGGTCGTCGGCAAGTCCGGGGCGCCCCATGCAGCGGGCGAGACCGGCGAACTGTTGCGCATTGAGTACGCAGATCACGACGTGCCCGTCCGCGGCGGCATAGGCGCCGAACGGTGTCGACAGCGGGTGGCGGTTGCCGCTGCGGCCAGGTGGCGAGGCGCCGAACATCCACTGCGCGACCGCCGTCGGCAAGAGCGCCACGAGCGCATCGACCATGCCGACATCCAGCTGACGCCCGACCCCCGTCCGAGAACGCTCGTAGAGCGCGGCAAGGACCGCCCACGAACAGAACAGGCCCGCGGCCAGATCACCGACCGACTCGCCGACCTTGGTCGGAGGACCTGCGGCCTCGCCGGTCATCGCCATGAGACCGGACATGGCCTGCGCGATGAGGTCGAATGCCGGCAGCTCACGGTCCGGCCCCGTCTGGCCGAAGCCCGAGATGCTGGCGTAGATGAGGCCCGGGTTCGCCGCGGCCAGCGCTGCGTAATCGATCCCGAGCCGCGTGGCGACGCCGGGCCTGAAGTTCTCGACCACGACGTCAGCCCGCGCGGCGAGACGGATCACCAGCGCCAGGCCCTCGGCATCCTTCAGATCCACGACCACGCTTTGCTTGTTGCGATTGACGAGCTGGAACAGGGCGCTCTCGCCGTCGCGGAAGGGGCCAATATGGCGGTAGTCATCGCCGCTCGCGGACTCGATCTTCACGACGTCGGCACCGAGGTCGGCAAGCAAAGCCGTGCAGTAGGGTCCCGACAGCACCCGCGTAAAGTCGAGTACCCGTATGCCGGCGAGCGGTCCCATGGCGCCGCTCGCCGCCTGTTCGTCATTCATGCCATCACCCGCGGTGGTTCCGAGGCAGCAGTATCGGCCGACCGGGATATAACTATTAATACCGTTTGTAAATACAAAATCACGGCGCAGAGGATGTATCCTTCGACACAGGGACAGTGACTCGCCCACCGAGCGAGCCGTCAAAGGATGACACCATGATCACGCTGCTGAATCTCGGCCGCCTCCTGATGGTGGCCTGGATCGTTTACGCCCTGGTCCTCTTGTTCGCGCCACAATATCTGCACCGACCCCCCGACAACGTCGTCGCCGCCATTCAAGCCGTCTCGGCGTTCTTGCTCGGACACCTCATGGATCGCGCCATCGGAATGTTGAGCCGGCGCAAAGCGATGCGCATGGCCGGCGTTGCGCCGCCGAACGAAACCGGCGGCGTCTAGACAAGACCTTGCTACCGCGCTGCGCTATGGCTCAGCCGGCGGCCGAGGTACCCGCTGCGCGCGGATTGAAACACACCACCCGATCGCGCCCGGCTCGCTTGGCGGCGTAGACGCAGCGGTCCGCAGCCTCGATCAAATCGCTGACCCGCTTGAATCTCGAGGTGCCATCCAGCGTCGCGAGTCCCAGCGAGGCGGTCACGCGGATGCTGCCGCCGGCGACCTGGTGTCGGGCACAGCGAAGTTTCATCAGGATTCGATCCGCGACGACCATCGCATCGTCCCCAGCGAGCCCCGGCAACACGATCACGAACTCCTCGCCGCCGTACCGCGCCACGACGTCGGTGTCGCGTACCGCGCTGATGAACACGCGCGCCGTCTCGATCAACACCGAGTCGCCGGTGGGGTGGCCGTGCGTATCGTTCACCTGCTTGAAGCGGTCGAGATCCGCGAACACGATACTCAACGCCCAGCCGCCGTCGACGGCGTTGCAGAATTCCCGGTGCAGCGTCTCATCGAGAAATCCCCGGTTGAAGACGCCCGTCAGCGGGTCGCGGCGCTGTTTGTCCTCGAGCGCCGTGGTGCGCGCCTCCAGTCTATCCGCGGTCTCCCGAAGCGAACTCATCTGATCGATGGCCTGGAGGTTGCGGATGGTCAGGATCTCGCGTGCCTGATCGAGGATCGCATTCGCCACCTCGATTTCCAGAATGGAGGTATCGAAGAGCCGTTCGATCTCCGGAATCTCGGCGACCAGATTGCTGATCGCCTGAGTCAACACTTCTCCATCGATGCCCAGCCACGCCTGCGCGTGAGCGGCGAGCGGCTGCAGATTGAGGCTCTGCGGGTGAGCCAGCAGCATCTCCACGCATTCGCTGCCGAGTGCCACGCAGCGGGCGGCGATCCCAACGGACTCGGCGGCGGTTTCGGGATCGTGACTCGCTTCAACGGTCGCGCAGAGCGCCTCTGGAAGCTTCCATTGCCTGAGGAGCCAGCCTCCGAGCGCTGCGTGATCGGTCCCGAGAAGCGATATCTCGTGAGCAGCGATTTCGCCGTGCGTGGCTTCCGCCGGCAGCGGCCGATAGAAGTCAGGTTGCACGCGATCCACGCCGAGTACGGCAATGTCCTGCAGCAGCGCCGCCAGAAAAATATCTTCCGGCGCCCGTACGCCCATGAGGGCGCCCAGCGTGCGGGCGGCCGATGCCCCGAGGATGGCACGACGCCAGTAGCGGACATAGTTGATGCCCGCCCCGGTTCCGCTCTTGTACGCCGAGACCAGGGAAAAGCTGAGCGCCAGCGTGGTCGCGGCGTTGAGGCCGAGCGCCACCAACGCCTGGCGCAGGTTCTCGCTTTTACGCCGTTTGGAATACAGGGGTGAGTTCGCCACCCGCAAGACCTTCGCGGTAAGCCCCGGATCCCTGGCTAAAGTCGCTGCCACCTTGCCCACGTCGATGTCGGGGTCGCCGGCGAGACTGACGATTTGCAGGGCGATTGCAGGAGGCGTCGGAAAATTCGAGGCGAGAGATAACTTATTCTTCAGGGGCTCGAGCACGGCGTTATCCTGTTATGGGCTCACCACTGCCCTTAACGGCAGCCCCCCGGGTTCCTTGAGGGTTTATACCAAAGCAGCCGGCGGCATCGCGGCCTCGATGGCGCGTCGGATCTCTGCATTGAGGTCTCTGGGATCTTTGCCGCCCGGCTCGATGGGCTCGCCGATGACGAGCCGGACGGTACCCGGCTTTTTCAGGATCCCGCGGCGTGGCCAGAAGTCGCCGGCATTGTGTGACACGGGTACCACCAGTCTCCCCGCCGCCTCGGCGAGCAACGCGCCGCTCAAGCCGTACTTGCGCGTCTCGCCCCGAGCCACGCGGGTGCCTTCCGGAAAAATGATGACCCATAGGCCTTCGTTCAGCCGCTCCTTGCCCTGCTCGATGACCTGATTGACGGCCCGATGGCCCGCGCCGCGGTCGATCGCGATGGGCCGCAGTAATTTGAGCCCCCAGCCCATGAGCGGAATCCATAGGAGCTCGCGCTTCAACACCCAAACTTGAGGGGGAAAGATGACGAACAGCGCGATCGTCTCCCACGCCGACGCGTGCTTGCTCATGACGATGTGGTTGCCCGCCGGAATACGTTCCCGCCCCTCGACGGTGAATTTGAGGCCGCAGAGGCGGTCCAGCATCCACAGGCTCCGTCGCGCCCACCCGCGGGCCATGGCGAACTGCGTGCGGTACGGGAGGAAGAAGCAAAGCGCCATGAAGCCGCCCCACAGGCAGGCGGACACCATCAAATACGCGGTGAACAGGAGCGAAGCCAACAGCTGCATGGGGTGCTAACCGGGCAGGCGGGACAGATCGACCACGCTTCCCAGCAGGCGCTGAACTTCACGAAGCAGCGCAAGCCGGTTGGCGCGGCGCTCGAGATTCTCGTCCATCACCATGATGCGCTCGAAGAATTCATCGACCGGCGCGGAGAGATCGATCAGCGCCCTCAAGGTCTCGGCATAGCGGTGCGCCGCGAGCGCTCCTCCGATCCTCTCCGACAGACTGCCGACGACGCGGTACAGCAGCGCTTCGGCGCCTTCCGCCTCGCCGAATAGCGCGGCATCCACCGCCGCGTTTTGATCCGGTGAGGCCTTCCTCAAGATGTTGCCGATGCGCTTGTTGATCGCCGTCAACACGGCGGAGTCCGGCAAAAGCAGGAACTCCTTGAGCGCGTGAAGCCGTGATTCGGCATCGACCGGGGAGGGTGGCCGATTCGTCAGCACGGCGTCGACCATTTCGGTCGTGACGCCGGGCACGCGTTCGACCAACAGACCGCGCAGCCGCTCTCCCATGAAGTCGGAGACCTCGCCGGCGGTCTGCGCCCGTTGCACCGGCTGCGCTGCCGAGGAGGCTTGGACGAGTGCGTGCAGATCGAGATCGATACGGCACTCGAGCAGGATCCTGAGCACCCCGAGCGCAGCCCTGCGCAGTCCGAAAGGATCCTTGGCGCCGGTCGGCCGCTGCTCGATCGCGAAAATGCCGGTCAGCGTGTCGATCTTGTCGGCCAGGGCGAGCGCCTGGCCGATCTTGGCGGAAGGCAGCGAATCGCCGGCAAACCTCGGCCGGTAATGCTCCTCGATCGCCCGCGACACATCCGACGGGTACCCCTCGGCCTCGGCGTAATAGCGTCCCATGATGCCCTGCAGCTCGGGGAACTCGCCGACCATGGCAGTCAACAGATCGGCCTTCGCGAGCTCGGCCGCGGTTCCGATCTCAGCGCCCGCCCCGATCTTGAGTCCGATGCTGATCGCCAGGGATTTCACCCGCGCGGTCTTGTCCGCATAACTGCCGAGCTTTGCTTGAAACGTCACACCCTTGAGTTCCGCGGCGCGCTGCTCAAGCGGCACCTTGCGGTCCTGGTCCCAGAAAAACGCCGCATCCCGCAATCGCGGGCGAACCACGCGCTCATTGCCCTCCCGCACTTTGTCGGGATCGCGGCTCTGTATGTTGCACACCGTCACGAACCCGCCGGTGAGCGTGCCATCTGCACCCTCGATCGCGAAATAGCGCTGGTGGTCCTGAATGGTGGCGATGACCACTTCCCGGGGCAGGGCGAGGAATCGCTGCTCGAACCGGCCCGTGATGGGGATCGGCCATTCGACCAGGGCGGTGACTTCATCGAGCAGATCGCTTTCGATCAACGCCGAGCCGCAGGCAGCCTGAGCCGCCGCCGCGACCCCCGCCCGCACCCGCTCACGGCGCAGCGCAAAATCCGCCACGACCTTTGCGCCTTTCAGGCGCGATTCGTAGGACTTCGCCGATTTGAGCACTATCGGGCGCGGCGCGTGGAATCGGTGCCCGAGGGTTACCCGGCCGGTCGTGAGGCCGAGGACCTCGATCTCGACCACCTCCTCCCCATATAGAAGAACGGCACCGTGCACCGGGCGCACGAACTCCGTGGTGTGCGCTCCCCAGCGCATGCGCCGGGCAATGGGCAACGCGGTAATGGCGGCATGGATGATTCCCGCAAGCAGCGTGCGGGTCGAGGCGCCGCGCTCGACACCGCGAAATACCAGCCATGCTCCCTTGTCGGTCACCAGCCGCTCGAGTTCGGCCACGGACACGCCGCAATTGCGGGCGAAGGCTGTGGCGGCCTGTGTCGGTGACCCCTCGGCATCGAAGGCATTGGCGACCGGCGGTCCGCGCCGTTCGACCTGGCGATCCGGCGCGGAATCGGCGCAGGCGGATACGAGCACGGCGAGACGGCGCGGCGTGGCGAACCCGCGCACCTTGCCGTGTGCAATGCCGGCCGCGTCCAGCCCCTTGACGATGCCTTCGGTGAGGGCGGTGGATAGCGGCTGAAGCGTTCCGGGCGGCAGCTCTTCGGTGCGCAATTCGAACAACAGGTCGCGCTTTTCCATCACGCCGCTCGCGGGCCCGACTGTTTGATCAGGGGAAAGCCGAGCGCCTCGCGGCTTGCCAGGTAGGCTTCGGCAACGCCGCGCGCCAAGGTCCGCACTCTCAAAATGTAGCGCTGGCGCTCCGTGACCGAGACCGCGCGTCGTGCATCCAACAGGTTGAACGAGTGCGAGGCCTTCACCATGTGTTCGTAGGCCGGCAGTACCAGTTTGTCGGCGAGCAGGCTCCGGCACGCGGTCTCGTGCGTCTCGAATTGCCGCAGCAGCACCGCGACATCCGCCTTCTCAAAGTTATAGACGGACTGCTCGACCTCGTTCTGATGAAAGACATCGCCGTAAGTGACCGCACCGAACGGCCCGTCGGTCCACAGGATATCGAAGATGCTTTCCTTGCCTTGGATGTACATCGCCAGACGCTCGAGCCCATAGGTGATCTCGCCCATCACCGGACGGCAATCGAGGCCGCCGACCTGCTGGAAGTAGGTAAATTGCGAGACCTCCATGCCATTCAGCCACACCTCCCAGCCCAGACCCCAGGCGCCCAAGGTCGGCGATTCCCAGTTGTCCTCGACGAAACGGATGTCGTGCACCAGGGGATCGAAGCCGAGCGAGCGCAGGGACCCCAAATACAGTTCCTGAAAATCGTCGGGCGAGGGCTTGATGGCCACCTGGAATTGGTAGTAGTGCTGCAGCCGGAAAGGATTGTCACCGTAGCGGCCATCGGTGGGCCTGCGTGAAGGCTGCACGTAGGCGGCGCTCCAGGGCTCCGGCCCGACGGCGCGCAAGAAGGTCGCCGTATGAAAGGTGCCCGCACCCATCTCCATGTCGTAGGGCTGCAAGATGACGCAGCCGCGCTCCGCCCAATAGCGCTGGAGCGCAAAAATCAGGTCCTGAAACGTGCGCGGGGGCGCCTGAAGCGATTTGGCCATTCGCGGCAGTATAGCGATGCGTCTTGCGCACTGTCCTGCATTGCAAAAGCGACCGACGTCGTGCACTGATTTAGCTCAACAGACACCCGCCGTCGTCCCTGACTGGCCGCCTCGCAGGTGGAATTTCGCACTTCTGCACCATAACAAAGCAGCCGCGGCCCACGATGCTCTATCATGGGGCGGCAAGCTACCCCGATGCCGCGCAAGTGCTTGATCTGTATACGCACCCTATTGGCACACAAACTGCAATATCGGGGAACCCGGCGCTGGCCGGTCCGAAGTCAACCAATTCGCGAGGACGCAAATGACTCCCGCCGATGTTCTTAAATTAATTAACGAAAAAGAGGCTAAGTTCGCCGATCTCCGTTTTACCGACACGCTCGGCAAAGAACAGCACGTCACCATCCCGACCCGGCTGGTGGACGAGGGATTTTTTACCGACGGCAAGATGTTCGATGGATCGTCGATCGCTGGCTGGAAGGGGATCAACGAGTCGGACATGATTTTGATGCCCGACCCCGCGACCGCCGTGATCGACCCGTTCTACGAGGAGACCACGGTCAATCTACGCTGCGATGTCATCGAGCCGATGACCATGCAGGGTTACGAACGCGATCCGCGGTCGCTCGCGAAGCGAGCCGAGGCGCATCTGAAGGCCTCCGGGATCGCCGACTCCGCGCTGTTCGGCCCGGAGAACGAGTTCTTCATCTTTGACAACGTGCGCTACAACTCGACCATGAACGGTTGCTCGTACGAGGTCGATTCCTACGAGGGCGCTTGGAACTCGGGCAAGGAATACGAGGATGGCAACAAGGGACATCGCCCCGGCGTGAAGGGGGGTTATTTCCCGGTGCCCCCGACCGACTCGCAGCAGGACATCCGCACCGCCATGTCGTTGGCGTGCGAGGAAATGGGCCTGAAGTTCGAGGTCCATCATCACGAAGTCGCCACCGCGGGACAGGGCGAAATCAATGTCGCCGCGAATACCCTGACCAAGAAAGCCGATGAGGTGCAGATCCTCAAGTACGCGCTGCAAAACGTCGCTCACGGCTACGGCAAGACGCTGACTTTCATGCCGAAGCCGCTCGTCGGCGACAACGGCAGCGGCATGCACGTGCACCAGTCTCTGCAAAAAGATGGCAAAGCGCTCTTTTCCGGCGACAAGTACGGCGGCCTGTCCGAGATCGCCCTCTTCTACATCGGCGGCATCATCAAGCATGCGCGCGCCATCAATGCGTTCACCAACGCGAGCACCAACAGCTACAAGCGGCTGGTGCCCGGATTCGAAGCACCGGTGAAGCTCGCCTATTCGGCGCGCAACCGTTCGGCTTCCATCCGTATTCCCTGGGTGTCGAATCCGAAGGCGCGCCGCATCGAGGTGCGTTTTCCCGACGCCACCGCCAATCCCTATTTTGCCTTCGCGGCCATGCTGCTCGCCGGGCTCGATGGGATCCAGAACAAAATCCATCCCGGCGATCCGGCGGACAAGGATCTATACGACCTCGAGCCCGAGGAAGACAAGAAGATCCCCACCGTCTGTCATTCGCTCGATATGGCGCTCGACTATCTGGATCGGGACCGTACCTTCCTGAAGGCAGGCGGCGTCTTCACGGACGACCTGATCGATGCCTACATCGAACTCAAGATGAAGGAGGTCACCCGACTGCGGATGACCACGCATCCCATCGAGCTGGAGATGTATTACAGCCTGTGAGGTGGTTTTGACCGCAAAGGTGACGGCGGTCACGACGCCGTCACCTTGTTTTGAGGCCGGGAGGCGATAGGACTATGCTTTCGACTTATGCGCCTTTGCCGATCATGGCTTGCCTTCGGCTTGGTCTCGGTCCTCGCGACGCCCCTGCTGTTGCGCGCGGCGACCGTCTACAAATGGACCGATGCCGATGGCGTGGTGCATTTCTCGGATCAGCCGGCAGAGGGTGCGGAGAAGATCTCCACCTCGTCGAACTCGACCCGCGGCATCCTGAACGGGCCGGCTCCGAGCGCCCCGGCACAGGACAAGCCGAAAGCCACCACCTTCGCGCAAACGCAGGTCAGCATCGTCTCGCCGGCCCGCGAGCAGACCTTCTCCGGAGACGAAGCCGTGACGGCCGCTCTGTCGGTCGAGCCGCCGTCCAAGGGAGGCCGCCCGCTCTCGATCACCTGGACCCTGAACGGCGCTCCTGTGGGCGAGGGTGCCGATGCGATGTCGTTCACCCTGCCGGAGGCTCTGATTTCGGGCCGCGGCGGCTATACCCTGGGCGCGACCGTGACCGACACGGCCTCGGGCGAGTCGAAGAGCGCCGATCCCGTGACCTTCAACGTGCTCCGACCGAGTCTCTTGTCCCCCCAGCACAAGTAGGTCCAACCGGCCGGCCGCGGATACCACTTGGCCGCTGAACTCAAGATGCAGCCGCTGAGGGTGGAGGGTACCGAGCTGCTGGATTCCCTGGTGACCGGCGTCTTCGTGCTCGATCACGAGTTTTACGTCACCTATCTGAATGCCGCGGCGCAAACGCTGCTGGGTCTCTCGCCCAATCAGGCGCTCGGCCGCCGGATCACCGATTTGAGCCGCGGTGCCGAAACGTTGCTGCCTCTGTTCGAACGGGCGAGCCAGGGCGGTGAAGGGGTCGTGCAACGCGAGCTCTCATGGCCCGCCCCGGGCGGCACCGACCGAATTCTCGACTGCGCGGTCACCGAGGCCACGCTGGGAGCGCAAGGCGGATGTCTGCTTTTGGAAATCGAGGACATCACTCAGCACAAGCGCCTCACCCGCGAGAACGCGCTGCTTGCGCAACTGGGCGGCAGCCGCCTCATGGTCCGCCAGCTCGCGCACGAGATCAAAAATCCGCTGGGCGGCCTGCGCGGAGCGGCGCAGCTGCTCGAGCGCGAGCTCCTCGACCCGGCGCTGCGTGAATACACGCGGGTCATCATCAGCGAAGCGGACCGGCTCACCCACCTGCTCGACTCCATGTTGGGTCCTGGGCGCCCCCCGGCGAAGCAGCTCATCAACGTTCACGAGCTCTTGGAGCGCGTGTATCACCTGTTGCGCAGCGAGGCGTCGGAGGGCGTGGCCGTGGATCGCGACTACGATCCGAGCCTGCCGGCGCTGACGGTGGATCCGAATCACATCATTCAAGCGATGCTGAATCTCGGCCGCAATGCCATCCAGGCGCTGTCGAGTGCCCGCGCGGACAACCGCGGGCTGCAAAACCCACGGCTGACCCTGCGCACCCGCGTGGCCGGGAATGTCGGCATCGGCGGACGCCGCCATCGGCTGGTGGCTTCCATTCAATTCGAGGACAACGGCCCCGGCGTGGCGCCGGAGATTCGCGACACGATCTTCTACCCGCTGGTATCCGGCCGCACGGACGGCACCGGCCTCGGACTCGGCATCGCGCAAGATCTCGTCAGCCGTCACGGCGGCTTGATCGAGTTCGACAGCGCCCCGGGCCGAACGATATTCGTGATTTATCTTCCGATGGATGGTGTATGAACTCGAAGGCGCTTCAAGTTTGGTTGGTCGATGACGATGCCTCCATCCGATGGGTGCTCGAAAAGGCGCTGAAGGGCAGCGGTATGTCCGCGCGCTGCTTCGATCAGGCCGACAATGCGCTCGCGGCGTTGCGCTCCGAATCGCCGGATGTGCTGATGACCGATATCCGGATGCCCGGTAAGAGCGGACTCGATCTGCTCAAGGACATTCAAGTGTCGCGGCCGGGCCTGCCGGTCATCGTCATGACCGCGCACTCGGACTTGGATGCCGCGGTCGCCTCCTATCAGGGAGGAGCGTTCGAATATCTGCCGAAACCGTTCGACATCGACAAGGCCGTGGACCTGGTCCGCCGCGCCGCCCAGCAGGCCACGGTATCGATCGACGTGGATGCCGCGCGGCGCAGTATCCCCGAGCTTCTCGGTCAGGCCGCCGCCATGCAACAGGTGTTCCGCGCCGTCGGCCGGCTGTCCCGCTCCAGCATGACGGTGCTGATCACCGGTGAGTCCGGCACGGGCAAGGAGCTCGTCGCGCGTGCGCTGCATCGTCACAGCCCGCGCTCCAACAAGGCATTCGTCGCGCTCAACACCGCCGCGTTCACCGCGGATCTGTTGGAATCGGAACTCTTCGGCCACGAAAAAGGTGCGTTCACCGGCGCCGACGCATTGCGCCGGGGGCGCTTCGAGCAGGCCGACGGAGGCACGCTGTTTCTCGACGAGATCGGCGACATGTCGCCGGCGCTGCAGACGCGGCTCCTGCGCGTGCTGGCCGAAGGCGAGTTCTATCGCGTCGGAGGCCAGACGCCGGTCAAGGTCGACGTGCGTGTGATCGCGGCAACACACCAAGATCTCGAGCAGCGGGTGAAGTCCGAGGATTTTCGGGAGGACCTGTTGCACCGGCTGAACGTGATTCGCATCGAGATCCCGCCGCTGCGGGAACGGCGCGAGGACATACCGGAGCTTCTGCACCATTACCTGAGCGTCGCCGGCCAGGAGCTCGGCGTCGAGCCGAAGCTCTTGACGCCGCCCGCGGAGACCGCGCTGGTCACGTTCGACTGGCCCGGCAATGTGCGCCAGCTCGTGAACGCGTGCCGCCGCCTCACGGTGACCGCTCCCGGCCGCGAGATCCGTACCGAGGACATTCCCGCGGACTTGGGCGGCGTGCCCGCAGGCCGATCCGCCAACCACGATTGGACCGCAAAGCTTTCGTATTGGGCCGAGCGCGAGCTCGATTCGGGCACCCGGCGGCTCTTGGACCAGGCGGTGCCCGAGGTGGAGCGCATCTTGATCCGCGCGGCGATGCGCAAGGCGGACGGCCTCAAGCAGAATGCGGCGAAACTCCTCGGCTGGGGCCGCAATACGCTGTCACGCAAGATGAAAGAGCTGGGTATGGAGGATGTGAGCTAGCCCCAGCCTATAATCGCGCCCCATCATGGCTGACTTCCTCACAAGTACCCGGGGGCTCTCGGAGCATATTTTCATCGGCAACTCGCTCGCGGACTGGATCGTCGCGGGCTTATTGGCGGCGGCGGTCTGGATCGGATTGTCGGTCGTCCGCCGCGTGATCTTCTCCCGTTACCAGCGATACGCCACGGCCGGGCACCCGACTCCCATCCGCCTGATTTTTTACCTGCTCGGCAATACCAAGCAGTTCTTCGTGCTCGCGCTTGCGCTCTATGTCGGGCAGGAGGACCTGACCTTCGCGCCCAAGGTCCAACGTGTCGTCGACAACGTCGTCGTGGTGCTCCTGCTGCTGCAGATCGGGTTGTGGACGGCCCGGTCGCTGAAGTTCTACCTGGAAATAAAGGAGCTGGAGCGCGGCCCGGACAGAAGCTTCGCGGGCTCCCTGGAGATCATCAACTTCGTCGCGCACCTGTTGATCTGGTCGCTGTTGACGCTGGTGGCGCTCGAGAATCTCGGTATCAACATCACCGCGCTGCTCGCCGGCTTGGGCGTGGGCGGCGTCGCCGTGGCGCTCGCGTTGCAGAGCGTTCTGGGAGACCTGTTCGCCTCCTTGTCCATCGCCCTCGACAAGCCGTTCGTGGTCGGCGACCGGCTGGTGATCGAGACGTTCGCGGGCACCGTGGAGCGCATCGGCATCAAGAGCACGCGGCTGCGCAGCGATACGGGCGAGCAGATCGTTTTGTCCAACGCAGACATCCTGAAGAGCCGGGTGCGCAATTTTGGCCGCGCTCCGGAGCAGCGGGCGCTCGCCACCATCCGCGTCGATTACACGACGCCCGTGGACAAGCTCCAGGCCATCCCGAAGCTCCTCGAAGGCATCGTGCGGGAGCATGAGAACGTGCGCTTCGACCGCTGTCACCTCATCGCGCTGGGCGATTCCGCCCTGCAATTCGAACTGTCGTACTTCGTACAGCAGCCGAAGCTCAATCCGCTTCTGGATCTGCAACAAGCCGTGAACTTTCGCATCATCGACGAATTTCGCCGCTTGGGCGTCGAGTTCGCCTATCCGACGCAGCGCGTGGTCGTCGATCGCGGATGATCCACGTCGTTCTGTTCGAGCCGGAGATTCCGCCGAATACCGGCAACGTGATCCGGCTGTGCGCGAACACCGGCGCGACGCTGCATCTGATCGAGCCCTTGGGGTTTCGACTCGACGACAAGAGCCTGAAGCGTTCCGGGCTCGACTATCACGACCTCGCCGAGCTCGAAGTCCACGCCGATCTCGCATCGTGCATCGGGGCACTCGACGGTGCGCGGCTGCTGGCGGTCGAAACGGGCGCGCGCCGCTGCTACGCGGACTTCGCCTATCGCGCAGGCGATGCGTTGATGTTCGGTCCGGAGACCCGCGGCCTTCCGGCGCACGTACGCACGCGGGTCGGGGACGAGCACTCGCTCCACATTCCGATGCGCGCGGCGAGCCGCAGTCTCAACCTGTCGAATGCGGTGGCGCTGGTGGTTTACGAGGCGTGGCGGCAGTTGGGCTTCGCTTAGTCGCGAAACGTAAGTCGGCGAGCACTTGAGCACGCGGTCTCCAATTGACGTCCAGACGTCGATAACTGTATATTTCAACAGCCAGTAGGAGTCTTAACGTTTGTATCGCCGCGCTGCACCGGGAATGGTCCGGGATTCGATCGTTTCGTACTTGTCGGCTGCCGAAAGTGCATCGCTGACAGAAATCCGTGAGGCGGTAACGGCGCAAATTGGGGATGTGCCTTCCTCATCGGTCAGATCGTATTTGAATTTAAATACGCCCGAGATTTTCGAGCGAACGCTGCGGGGAAGATACAAGTTACGCGTTAAAAAGTCGGACCCCGTCAAGACCGCTCTCCCTGCATTCAAAGTCGGCAGAGCAACTATGTTGCATGGCAGCTGCTTCGATTGGATGAGCGAGTGCGAAGCTCATTCCGTGCACGCGGTAGTGACTGATCCACCCTATGGTCTAATCGAATACACAGACGTGGAACAGACCAAGCTTCGTAACGGCATGGGCGGCGTCTGGCGCATTCCTCCCGCGTTTGACGGGCACCAGCGGTCGCCCCTTCCTCGTTTCACTATTCTGAACCACGGCGATCGAGCCGCATTGCATGACTTCTTTTTGGAGTTCGGCAAGCTCACGCTCCGAGTCACCGTACCGGGAGCGAACGTGCTGGTGGCGAGTAATCCACTTTTGGTGCACGTTGTGGCGAACGCAATGACAGCCGCGGGCTTGGAGATTCGGGGGTACCTCACTCGCCTGGTGATGACCATGCGAGGCGGTGACCGCCCTAAAAACGCTCACCGGGAGTTTTCCGATATCAGCGTGATGCCGAGATCGATGTTCGAGCCCTGGGTAGTTCTTCGCCATCCACTGGATGGCCGGGTTCAAGATAACTTGCGTAAATGGGGCACGGGAGGCTTTCGTCGGCCATGCGTTGAGCGTCCATTTGGGGACGTGATTCAATCCAGTCCGACGCCTAAGCGCGAGCGTGCAATCGCACGACACCCGTCGTTGAAACCTCAAGCCTTCCTGAGAAACATAGTGCGAGCGTCGCTGCCTCTTGCTAAGGGATTAGTGCTCGATCCATTCGCGGGGTCAGGATCGACGTTGGCGGCGGCAAACGCACTGGGCTACCAAAGCATCGGCATCGAACGCGATCCGGAATATGTGAGGATGGCGCAAAAGGCGATCGCTAGTCTCGCGGCGTTACCGATCAATTAGATAAATCCAGTTTTCCCGCAATTTTCTTATCCCCGCTCATTCCGGACATAGCCGCCGGTCGCAACATATCGTCCAGCCGATGCAGACCACGAGCCAACAACATTGAGTTCACATCAAAGAAAAAATCGTAGACGTCCTGCATCGTGGATTCGAAATCCCCGAACCTTAGCTCGTGAGGAAGATGCGCGACTTGGTTGAGGCACGAGCGATCCACTGCCCCGCGTTTAATCATTAGACGCCTCGGTACCGCGAAACATCCGCCGCGCTCACTCCATCTCCGACCGCACCTCTCGCCCCATGAGTGCCTGCAGCGCGTCACGCACGGGCCGCGCCTCGTGCATGATGCGATACACCTCGAGACAGATCGGCATCTCCACGCCTTCCCGCTCGGCGACGAGCCGCACCGCGGAGGCCGCGGTGGCGCCCTCGACCACCTGTCCAATGGCCCGCTGAGCTTCCTCGAGCGAGCGGCCGTGACCGAGAGCGAGGCCCAAGCGGCGATTGCGGGACTGATCGTCGGTGCAGGTGAGCACCAGGTCGCCGAGTGTGGCGAGCCCCATGAACGTGCTGCGCTCCGCGCCGAGCGCCAGGCCGAGCCGCATCATTTCGGCGAGCCCGCGGGTGATCAGCGCCACGCGGGTATTGGCGCCGAATCCCATGCCGTCGGCGATCCCGGCGCCGATGGCGATCACGTTCTTGACGGCGCCGCCCACTTCCACCCCGACGATGTCAGATTGAATGTAGGCGCGAAACTTGGGTCCCGACAAGCGCAGCGCCAGCTCCTTGGCAAATTCCTGGTCGCGTGAAGCCACCGTCATCGCCGTCGGAAGCCCCGCGCCGACCTCGCTGGCGAAGGTCGGGCCGGACAACACGGCGCCCGGCCGATCGCCCAAGATCTCCGCCGCGACCTGGTGGGGCAGAAGTCCCGTCTGCCGCTCGAAACCCTTGCTGGCCCACGACGCGCGCGTGCCCTCGCCCAAGTGCGGCCGGATTGCCCCGAGCACGGCGCGAAAAGCGCTCGAGGGCACCGCGATGAGTACGTCGCGAGCGCCTCGAAGCGCTTGGGACAGGTCGGCGACCGCATCGAGGCTCTGCGGGAAAAGGGCATTGGGCAGGTAGCGCTCGTTGCGCCGTGCGCGACCCATCGCGTCGATCAAGGCGCCGTCGCGGCCCCACAGGCGCGTGGGGTGCCCCGCCCTCGCGCACTGGATCGCGAGCGCCGTGCCCCACGAGCCGGCGCCAATCACGGTCATCGGGGCTAGGAGCTGGCTCTGCATGGGTCGGGGAGGTGCCCCTCGAGGCGCGGCGAGCCTAGTTGACGAGTGCCGACCCCTGCTGGGGCTGCTCCGACGCCTGCGCGAACAGCGCGTCGAAATTCACCAGCGGGAGCAGGAAGTTGGGGAAGCCGCCCTTGGTGATCAAATCGGAGATCACCTCGCGCGCATAGGGAAACAGCACGCTCGGGCAGAAGCTGCCGATCAACCGCTTCATGTCCTCTTCCGAGGCGCCCGCGATCGTGAAGACTCCGGCCTGCTTCACTTCCACGAGATACAGCGTGGCATCGCCCTGCTTGGCCTCGAGCGTGATGGTGAGCAGCACCTCGCGCACGTCCGGTGCGAGTTCGCCTCCCGACGTGTTCATATTGAGCTGGAACTTCGGCTCCCAGGTTTGGTTATTCGGTACCCGCGGTCCGTTCGGCGACTCGTATGAGCAGTCCTTCAAATAGACCGTCTGCAGGCTCACCTGCACGCCCGCCACCGGCGTACCGGTCACCTCGTTAGTCACATCGTTCATCAAGCCCCCTGGATTAGTCGATCGAGCTCGCCTGAGCCGTCGAGCGCAAAAAGGTCGTCGCAGCCTCCGACATGCTTCTCGCCGATGAAAATTTGCGGCACGGTGCGCTTGCCCGAGCGCGCGATCATCTGTTCGCGCAGTTTGCCGTCCTCGTCCACGTTGATTTCCTTGAACGCGAGTCCCTTCTCGGCGAGCAGCCCACGCACCCTTTGACAGTACGGACACCACCCGCTGGCGTACACCACGATCGCCGGCTGGCTCACTTGGATTTGACCTTCCCGCCGCTCGAACCCTTGATCACCGGCAGGTTGTCCTTGACCCAGGCGTTCAAGCCGCCGTCCAGGTTGAACACTTTGGTGAACCCCAGCTTCGAGAGCGTGCGCGCGGCGCCGGCGCCACTCACGCCGGAGTCGCAGTAGGTGATCACCGTCCGGTCCCGCCATTTCTTCAGCGAGTCCGCCTGCGACTCGAGGTCGGCGGCGGGCACATTGCGTGCCTCGCCGATATGCCCGGCCTCGAACGCCGCCTGCGGCCGCAGGTCGATGATCAATGCCCCTTGATTCATGAGACGCACGGCCTGCGGGGCCGAGAGAGCCGCGAACTTCTGGATACGTTCCTTGAGTTCGACGGCGATGACCGCCAAGGCAGCCACGACCGCTCCGCCGGCGAGAAACGCATGATGACCAATGAACTCTAACAGTCGCTGCATGCCAGTGATTTCAGGAATTTGGGGCGGGCAAGTATAGCAGCGGCCACAAGGCTTGTATGCTTGCGCCCCTCGAGGCTTGGATCCGCCGTGAACCCCAAATTAATCAGACGCTTGACCGAATTCGCCGCGCTCGCGATCTGCGTTCATGCGGCCGCGCCGTGGGCGCCGGCCCGCTCCCCGAATGAAGGTGCCGCTCCCAAGGCCGACGCTGCCCAGGCCAAGGCCAAGCTTGCGGCGGTGCGCGAGCGCATCGCGAACCTGACCGGCCGGCTGGGTGCCGAGCTCAAGCAGCGCGATTCGTTGAGCGCGCGCCTGCGCGATGCGGATCTCGGCATCACCGAGAAACGCCAGCGGCTCGAGAGTCTCGATGCGCAGGAGGAGGCCGCGGAGCGCAAGCGCAGCGAGCTTCGCGCCGAGCAAACCCACACCCGCGCGGCGCTCGACTCCGAACGAGCCGCGCTCGCGGCGCAGGTGCGCACCGAGTACCTGCTCGGACGGAGCGACGAGATGAGGCTGCTGCTGAATCAGACCAATCCGGCCGAGGTCGGCCGGACCTTGACCTACTATGGTTATTTCGCCAAGGCGCGAGCGGCGAAGATCGGCGAGATCGGCGCGCAGGAGTCCCGCCTGCAGGATCTGGTCGACGGCATCGATCGGCAAACGCTCGAGCTCAAATCGCTGCGCGACGATGCGAGCCGTCAGGTCGCGGAGCTCGAGCGGGCGCGGCACGAACGCGGCACGGCGTTGGCGGCCCTTGCCGAGCAGGTGCAAAGCGGGCACGAGGAACTCGCCCGCTTGCAACGAGAGGAACAGGCGGTCGAGGCCTTGGTCGCCGACCTCACCCGCGTGCTCAAGGACTTTCCGGTGGATTCGCACCAGCATTTCGATCTTCAGTTGCGCGGCACGCTGCCGTGGCCGGTCCCCGGCCGCATGACGGTGCGCAACCTCGAGACGCGCACCAACGGCGCGCCTACCGCGGTGCACCCGAACGGCGTCCTGATCGAGACGGCGCGAGGCGCAAAGGTGCGGGCACCGCTCGCCGGCCGCGTGGTGTACGCCGACTGGCTGCAAGGGATGGGAATGCTGCTCATCATCGCGCACGCGGGAAATTATCTGACGCTGTACGGACACGCCGAGGTCCTTTACAAGTCGGTGGGCGACTCGGTCGCCGCGGGAGACACCATCGCCGCGATGAGCGACGCGGGCGGTGCGGCGCCTCAGCTTTATTTCGAGATCCGCGAGGGGCGCAGACCCGTCGATCCGAGGGACTGGCTCAGGCGAACTCCTTGAGATGCGACGCCCGTGGCTGGCGGCGGGCCGTGCCCGCACGTATGCTCTCCCGCCGATGAGCATGAAAACGCGCAAAGTCGCGCTCGCGCTGGGCGTATCGATCGGCCTCTCGCTCGGGTGGGTGGGCTGCCTCAGAGCGGACGAGACGCGAGCACCGGAGCAGGGCCAGGCGCCGACGACGGACCAGCCTGCCGCGCCGGACCAGAACGTCCCCTGGCAGGATGCCCGTCTGCTGGCCGAGGTGCTCGAGCGCGTCGAACGGGAATATGTCGAGCCGGTCGACGATCATCAATTGCTGCAGGCGGCCATCCGCGGGATGGTGTCCTCGCTCGATCCCTACTCCGCGTATCTGGACGGCGAGGAATACGACGACATCAAGATCTCGAGCTCGGGAGAGTACTCCGGCGTCGGCATCGAGGTGTCTATGGAGGACGGCGAGGTCGTGGTGGTCGCCCCGCTCGATGGATCTTCGGCGGCCGCCGCCGGAATCCGTTCAGGCGACGTGATCGCCACCATCGACGGGGTGCCGGTCAACACCACCACCTTGGCGGATACCATCGGGCGCATGCGCGGCAAGGAGGGCACCTCCATCAAGGTGGGAATTCTTCGGGAGGGATCGACCGAGCCGATCATCCTGACGCTCAAGCGCTCCCGGGTCGAGTTGCACAGCGTGAGTTCCGAGATGGCGGCTCCGGGCTTCGGATACGTGCGCATCGCCGAGTTCAGCGATAACACCGGCGAGGAGATGACCGCGCAGCTGCGCGCGTTACGGGTCCGGAACAAGGCGCCTTTGAAGGGACTGGTGCTCGACCTGCGCAACAATCCGGGCGGCGTGCTGGAGGCGGCGGTGGCCGTAGCGGACGCGTTTCTGAACTCCGGTTTGATCGTGAGCGCCAAGGGGCGGACGGCGGAGTCGAAATTCGAGATGAACGCGACTCCCGGGGACGAGCTCAACGGTGCCCCCATCGTCGTGCTGGTGAATGGCGGCTCGGCGTCCGCGGCGGAAATCGTCGCCGGAGCCCTCAAAGATCATCACCGGGCGACCCTGATGGGCCGCACCACCTTCGGCAAGGGCTCGGTGCAGACCGTGATGCCGCTGGATCACGGCCGCGCGCTGAAGCTCACCACCTCCCTTTATTACACGCCATCCGGCGTGTCCATCAATCATCGCGGCATCGCCCCCGACATCGAGACCGAGCGCGATCCGACTCCGCCCGCGGCATCGCCGCCGGCCGGAGCGTCGCTGCTCGAGCGCGATCCCGAGGTCAAGCGAGCCGTGCAAGAGCTCAAGACACCCACCGCGAGCGGACATAACGCGGTGTCCGCCTCCGCACGCGACTAGCCGGCCCATGCGCAGCACCCGCTCCATCGAGATTCTTTGCCTGGCGCTCGCGGCGCTGGTGCTGGTGTGGTCGGGGGCGCTGATCAAGGAGCCCTGGCCCGTGTCGGGGCTGCTGCTGCTGTTCGCGCTCGCCATCGTGCTGTTCCGCGCGCGCAGCTTCTTTCCGGGACGCAGCAGGGCCCGGCTCTCGATCGAATCCTGGTCCATGGTCGCCTTCATCACGGCGGTGCTCTGGTTCACCGGCCAAAGTGCGAGCCCGCTGTTCAACCTGTACCTGCTGCCCATCATCCTGAGCGCGCTCACGCTGGGCAGAATCGTCACGCTCGCGCAGGTGGCGGTCATCGCGCTGTGCCACGTGCTGCTCGCCGCCGCCACACCGGGCTTGGATGTGATTTCGCTCGTCTATGCCAGCCGTGCCGTCGGACAGCTCGCCCCGTTTTTGCTGGTCGCATACCTCACGACCACGCTCTCTGCCGACATCGAAGAGGCGCGCGAGCGCATCGAGAATCTGGCGCAGACCGACTCGCTCACCGGACTTTACAACCTGCGCATGTTCAACGAGGTCTGGCAGCGCGAGCATGCCGTTGCCGAGCGCGATCAAGGCGCGTACGCGCTCTTGTTGGTCGACATCGACAAGCTCAAGGACATCAACGACACGTTCGGGCACGAGGCGGGCAACAGCGCCATCAAGCTGGTGGCCGAGTGCCTGCAGCGGAGCATTCGCGGTACCGACAGCGCCGGCCGCTTTGGCGGCGATGAGTTCGTCGTGTTACTCCCTGGGGCCTCCCAGGAAGTCGCCGAGTCCGTGGTCAAGAGGATCCGCCACAACGTCTACAAAACCACGCTCGATCTGCGTTCGCGCATGATCCGGTGCAGCGTGAGCATCGGCGTGGTGATCTTCCCGAAGGACGGCCGCGATATGCGCGAGCTCATGAGCACGGCCGATCACCGCGTGTACCGCGACAAGGAACTGCGCCGGACCCCCGGCGCGCAGGCCAACGCGTAGCCGCAGGCGATGCGCAGCCTCGACCGATTTTACCTTCCGCGATTTTCCCGCCCGAAAGCGTTTGGAGTTTCTGAAATTTAATGGCAAAGTTAGCGCTGGATCACGCCGGTGCGTGATTAACATATGGTTACCTTCACTACTTGAAGTAATACCCGCGGATTCAGGCACCTCTTAGGAATGTAATGGGACTTAACGATCGAGGACGGCGCGCCGCTGTGACGGTGCTGGTCGGAACGCTGCTCACCGCCTTGACCCTGACCGCCGCCGCAAAGCCGGCTCTGAGCCCCAAGCTTAAGTCAAGTTCCGTGCTGATCATCGATCCGAGCGATTCCTCGGTGCTCTATTCCCGCAATTCCGATGTCGCGGCGCCGATCGCCTCGATCACCAAGCTGATGACCGCGCTCGTGGTGCTCGATGCCCACCAGCCCATGGGCGAATCGCTCGCGATCACCCAGGCCGAGACGGAGCTCCCCAAGACCAACTTTTCCCGTCTCACCGTGGGCACGGTGCTCACCCGCGGCGATCTGATGCATCTGGCGCTGATGTCCTCTGAGAACCGTGCGGCGCATGCGCTCGGCACCTATTATCCCGGCGGTGTACCGGCGCTGGTCCGGGCGATGAACGCCAAGGCCCGCGCGCTCGGCATGACCAACGCGCATTTCGACGACCCGACAGGGTTGTCGAGCGAGAACGTCGCGAGCCCGGAGGATTTGTCGAAGCTCGTGGTCGCCGCCTCGCGCAATGCGACCATCCGCGAATACTCCACCGACAAGAGCTATACGGTGCGCGTGCACCGCCGCCTGGTGGAGTTCCATAACACCGACAACCTGGTGGCCAATCCGGCCTGGAACATCATCGTTCAGAAAACGGGCTACATTTCCGAGGCCGGCAAGTGCCTGGTGATGGAGGCCGTGATCGAAGGCCGCAGTGTCGTGATCGTATTGCTGGATTCCCTGGGCAAATACACGCGGGTTGCCGATGCCAAGCGCGTCAAGAGTTGGATGGAATCGCTCACCACCGAGCGCGTGGTGTCGATGCGGTAGGTCGCTCGGCGGACTTCCCTTCGCCGCCTGCTGTCTCTGGCTGGCGTTTCTCGCGCCGGCGGCCCACGCCGCCGATAATTCCCTGTCGATCACGATTTACACCGATGACCTCGCCCTGGTCCAGGAGCGGCGCGACATCGACGTGCGGGGCGGCCGGCAGCGCATCGAGTTCGAGGGAGTTTCGGCGCAGATTCGTCCGGAGACCGTGTCACTCACGGCCGGCGATATTTCCATCGTGGAACAGAACTTCGATTTCGATCTGCTGACGCCCGCGAAGCTCATGGAAAAGGCGGTCGGCCGCGAGGTCACCATCGTGCGAGTCAACCCGGCGACCGGCGCGGAGACGCGGGAACAGGCGGAGGTGCTCGCCGCCAACGGCGGGGTGGTCCTTAAGATTGGACAGCGCATCGAGGTATTGCGCGATGACGGACTGCCAGTGCGCGTGATCTTCGACAAGGTGCCCGACAATCTGCGCGCCCGTCCGACGCTGTCGGTGACCATCGATGCCGCCCGCGCGGGCACCCGCACGGCGTCGCTGAGCTACCTGACCCCCGGGTTGGGCTGGAAGGCAGACTATGTGGCGCTCTACGACGAGGCGGCCGGCAAGATCGACGTGCAGGGCTGGATCACGCTCACCAACTCGAGCGGTAGCACCTATGAGAACGCTCAAACCCTGCTGGTCGCCGGCTCACCGAGCCAGGCCGGCCCGCCCGGCCAGTTCGGCGCACCCGTCAATGGATGGCGTCCGCCGATTCGGCGCCAGACGCTGGAACAGCCGGGCACCGAGAGCGGCAGCCGCGAGCGGCTCGGCGATTTCTACCTGTATCCGTTGCCGGAGCGCACCACCATCGCCAACCTGCAAACCAAGCAGGTTGGATTTCTCGATGTGCACGGCGTGCCCGCCGAACACGGATACGAATTCTTGAGCCACTGGCTGGCAACCTCCGATCAGCCGCAGAGCGCCAAGAGCACGTACCGCTTTTCCACCAGCGCGCACGCGGGCCTCGGAGATCAACTGCCCGCAGGCATCCTGCGTTTCTATATGCGCGACAAACACGGCGAACCGCAGTTCATCGGCGAGAGCCGAATCGATCACACGCCGATGGGCTCGACGCTCTCGCTCGTCACGGGCGATGCCTTCGATGTGAAGGTAAAAGCGATCGTCGACAAGCGCACACGGGTGAACGACCGCGACTGGAAGACGGAGATGCGATACGAGATCTCGAATGCGCTGCCCCGGCCGGTGACGGTCGCGTTGCTGCAAGATGGCCTGTGGGGGGACTCGCGCATCAGCGCCGAGAGCGAGAAGAGCACCCGGCGCAGCGCCGATACGGCCGAATGGGCCGTGAACGTTCCGGCGAACGGCAGAACCGTGCTGACCGCCAGCTTCGACACCCGGTTCTAGCGCCTGACCGCTCGCATGGCTGCGCGGCGCTCCGGGTGGCTGCTTATCTCATCGGGCGCTGCCGTCGCGGGAGTGCTCCTTGCCGGCCCGTCCGAATCGCAGCGCTCCATCCTGGACCCACAAGCGGACGCGCCGAGCGCGGTCTCCGTGACCGTCTACCGCGATCCCTACCGCGCTTCCGGATCGATCGAGCTCGATCGGCTGAACGGTTTCGCTCTGATCACCGAGACGCGCGCCGTGCACCTTCAGGCCGGAGACAACCGGCTGCGCTTCGAGGGGGTGGCCGATGGGATCGAGCCCGAGAGCGCCATCGTGACCGGCTTGAGTCAAGTCATCGTCGAGAAAAACCGCGACGCCGCGGTGCTGAGTCCCTCGGCATTGGTGGCGGCCGCCGTCGGCAAACCGCTGGTGCTCACGCGGACCAACCCCAAGAACGGCCGGGTGGAACGTCTGCCGGGCACGGTGCTGTCGGATGCGCAAGGCGGGGTGGCTTTCAAGAGCGAGCAAGGCATCGAGGCGCTGCGATGTTCGGGCCTGCCGGAAACGCTGAGCTTCGAGGGCGCCGCAGGCCTGCGGGCGCATCCCACTCTGTCGGTCAGGCTTCGATCGCGCCGCGAGGTGAGCGCCACGGCAACGCTGTCCTACCTGGCGCACAACTTCGACTGGGCGGCGGACTACACGGCGACGCTGTCCGCGGACGGCCGCTCGATGGACCTCGGCGCCTGGGTCACCCTGGCGAACGGCAACGGCACGGGATTTCGGGAGGCCCACACCCAGGTGGTGGCCGGCCGCGTGAACCGCGAGACCGGCGAGGTCGAGCCCCTCGACATCGGCGGCCCCATCGTCGCGAATTGCTGGCCGCGCGGCTCGACCAGCGATATCCCGATGCAGCTGCAAATCGACCGGCAGTCGCGCGGACTTAAAAAGCAAGCGGTCATGTATGCCCTGGCCGCCCCGACAGCGGCTGCCGATCTGCAAGAGGTCGCGGTCACCGCGCGAGCCCAGCAAGAGCAACTCGGAGACCTGAAGCTCTACCGTATCCAGGAGCCGACCACCGTGGCCAGCCTGCAATCGAAACAGATACGGCTCATGGATCGCAGCGCCATCCCGGTCGCTCTCGTGTACGGCGTCGAGCTGGGGGCCGCCGAAAATCCGCTCGACGCGGGCGCCACGATGCCGGCGTCACGATACCTGCGAACCCTCAACACCGAGGCGAATCACCTGGGAATTCCGCTGCCCTCCGGCCACGTCCAGGTGTTCGCTTTTCGTCAGGGCCGGCGGCTCCTCGAGCGCGAATCGAACTTGCGCGATCTCGCGCTGGACGAAGAAGTGGAAATCGACCTGGGGCCGAGCACCGACGTCCAGGTCGAGGCGACGGGCACCGGCCGCTCGCACCGCATCGAGATCTCGAACGCGCGTGCCGCGACGATCGCATTCGAGCTCAAGCTCAAGCTCCCGGACGGGGTCCGCGTCGTCGACGCCAAGCCTGCCGCGGGGACCAAGAACGGCCGTCCGATCTTCACGCTGAGCATTCCGGCGCACTCGATCGGGGTGGTCGGCTATCGAACGTCGAGCTCGCCGTAGCCGGATCGGCCGGGCTCCAAGCCGACGTTTCCGCGGAAACGTCAGCGGGGCGCGCCCCCGAAATTGACCGACAGGCTCGCGATCCAGGTCCGCGGATCCCCAAGCTGGATGTAAACCTCGTTCGGGAAGTTCGGCGGGACGTCGCCGAAATAAAAGCCGCGTACCGGATAGCGCTTGTTCAATAAATTGCGGCCCGACAGATAGACGGACCATCGCGGTGTTTCCCAGCCGACTTTCGCGTGCAAGAGCCCATACGGTTTCGAGGTGGTGTCGTTCGGCGGCAGATCGAAGTAATACCCGCCCATGCCGGTCACATCGATGCGCGCGAACGGCCCGCGCGGATCGCGGTACGTGGCATTCGCGGCCGCCTGCCAGTGCGGCGCGTTCGCGAGCTCGCGCGATACGGTCAGGGTGGTGGTGCCTTGAGAGCCTTGCTGCACAAAATCCTCGAAATACGATTGCAACAGCCCCAAATCCGCGCCCAGGGTCAGACCATCTGCCGCCCGCCAGGTGAGATCGCTTTCCACCCCATCATTGTGGCCGCTCGCGGCGTTGCCGGTGTAGAACACGAAATCGTCGGGGTTCTTCGGATCGCTCTGGAAGCTGGTCTTGATCTGCGCGTCGCGACGGTACAGATAGAAGACATCGGCGTTGATCGTCAGCCGATGGTTGAGCAAGTCGGCCTTGTATCCCGTTTCCAAACTGACGTCTGCCTCCGGGTTGAACGACAACTGGCTCGGGAGGAGGTTCTGGCTCAAGTTGAAACCGCCGGCCTTGTAGCCGCGCACGACCGTCGCATAGACGGATTGGTCGGCCCCTATCTTGTAGGTGAGCGAAGTATGCCCGCCCCACAGGTCATTGGCCGGATTCAATGTCGCAGGCGTCACCGATTCGATGGCGGTCGGCGTGATGGTGGCGTTCGTATATCCGGTATTGGTGCCGAGGAAGTCCGTGGTGGTGCCCTGATAGCTCGCGCTCCAGCGCTCGGCGCGCAAGCCCACCGACCAGCGCAGGTCGGCTGCGAAATCGCCGTCGAGCTCGCCGAACAGGGCCACATTGCGTGCACGATAGCCGCTGTCGATGACGTCATTGCTCTGATCGGCGACCGGATCGGGCGGTGCCCCGAGCGGCTGGTAGTCGTAGAGGCTCAGATCGGTGAGGCGCTCGTCCAGCTGACTGCCATAGAAACCCGCCAGCCAACCGAAACCTCGATTCGATTCGGTTCCGAGCCGCAGCTCCAGCGTCTTCGTCCAACGCTCGCGATTTTGAACTTCCGAGGCCTGATAAACCGTGGCAGCGGGCGCCCATAGCACGGGGTTCCCCCAATCGCCGTCATAGCTGTACTCGATGACCGACCTGGCATACGTGGCGATGGCGGTGAACCCGACCGTGTCGCTCGCCAGGTAATGAGCGCGGAGGGCGACGCCCGTCGAGTGTTGCGAGTCGACGCCCGGCTGGTCGGACTCGGTGTCGCGCGAATTGTCGATTGCATAGGCGTCGTAGCCGTTGTCGATGTCCACCTGCATCGCGGTGAGCTCGATGCGCAGGCGATCCGAGGGCATAAACACCCACTTGGCGCGGTACGTGTATTCGTCCTGCCGGTTGGTATCGTCCCGGTTCAGGTACAGATTTCGATAGTAGCCGTTGGTGTAGAAGCGCTGCGCCGCCAGTCGGAATCCCGAATCGAGCGAGTCGACGGGGCCCGAAAGGACGGCGCCCTGAGAGTTCGTGCCGTAGTCGCCTGGGTCGAGGTCGACGCGGCCGTACCAGGTGTCGGTGGGTTCGGCGCTTTTCAGGTAGATGAGCCCTGCGAGTGCGTTCGCCCCATAGCGGGTCGGTTGCGGACCCCGCAACACATCGACTTGATCGATGTCGTACAGGGTGCCCGCCGTGCCGAGTCCGCTGAAGTCGACGTCATCGATCAAGAAGCCCACCGAGGGGTTCGGGGCGCCTTGATATTGCTCCAATTCGCCGATACCGCGGAGCTGGAAATAACGCGGCAGGGAAGTATCCCCGGCCCAGTTGAGATTCGGAATCAACCCGAGCACGTCCTCGAAATGGGTGCGGCCCGCATCGCGCAGCGTTTGATCAGACAGGACCGTGACGCTCGCCGGCACCTCGATGGCGGGGGTGCTGCGCAGCGTCGCGGTGACGACGATCTCCGTGAGCTCCGAGGGATCGTAAACGCCGGCAGCCGCCGACGCAGCGGCCCATGCCGGGAAGGCGGCGACGGCGATGGCGCCGACCCAATGGAGACGCCCGACCGTCGAGTTGATGACCATGCTCCCTCCGCCGGTATTAACCGGATCAGGTTCAATGGGTTCGCCGGTGCGCGCCCTACTTCGGACGCAGCCGACATCTCAGGCCCTAAAGGCCACCCCAGCTCGTTTCAGCGCATTACTTTAAGCGATCGCGGCGCGGCTTGCGCGGCCGGTTCAGTGCCCGAAGATCTGCAAGACCGCGCCGATCAGTCCGCCGACGATCAGGGCGAGCACCGGCAGCATGGTGAGTGCGTAACCGGCCCCGCGCTTGGCGGGATCCTTCACGTAGGCCGCGGCATACACCTGTCTTCCGATCAAGTAGACCACGCCGAGACCCGCCGCCCAGGATGGATTGAAATAGCGGCTGAACAGAATCAAGGAGGGGATGAATATCACCAGCGACTCGAGCGTGTTCTGCTGCACGCGGAAGTGGCGCTCGAATTCCTCGTTGCCCGTGATGGCCGGCGCTTTGATGCCGAAGCGGGCCCGGGCGCGGCCGACTTGGATGCCGAATGCGACGAACTGCAGAAGTGCGAGCGCAGTCACGATATCGACATAAGCCATGAAATTTCTACCTCGTTGTTGAATTTCAGCACTGCACTTGCGCTTGCTTTCCGGCAAGCTGACGGTCTTCCTGAAGACCACACAAGGCGCGCATTCAGCGATGAGCTCCCCCCGCAAGCTTACCCGTTCCGGAACCCGAGGCTATGCGCATTTGGTCGAGGTGGCAGTGCCGGTGGCGCGGGTGTGGCGGGCGTTGACCGACCCGGCGCTGGTTCGCATCTGGTCGGGCCAGGAAGCCGAAATCGACCCGCGCGAAAACGGCCTTTACCGCATCGGCAAGCGCGGCGCCGGCGGCCGTGAGGCACACATCGACGTGTTCGACGTGAACCGCCGGCTCCGCTTGATTTACCTGAGCGGTCCGGATACCCCGCCCAGCGACTCGGCCGTGGTGGACGACTTTCTGCTCGATGTGCGCAAGTCGGAGGGAATGACCTCGCTCAGATTGTTGGGGTCGGGAATTCCCGAATCTCCCACCTGGGACTCGTCCTATGTGAAGATGCGGCTCGGCTGGGAGCGCTTCATGGCGCGCATCAAAGTGACCCTCGAAAGCCCGCCGAAGCCCAAACCGGTGAAGGCACCGGAACCTCCCAAGGATCCGCCCTTGCCGGGGCTGGATTACTAGCCGGGACTCGACGCACCTTGAATTTTGCCGCCGGCGCCGGCATACATCGGCAATGGAGGGCACATGATCGGATTTCTCCTGCGTGCAGCGATCGTCGCGCTGGGCCTGTGGCTTGCCACTTTGTGGGTGCCGGGCGTGCGCATCGACAGTCCCACCACCTTGGTGCTCGCCGGCATCCTGCTCGGCATCGTCAACTCCATCATCCGCCCGATCGCCATCCTGCTGACGCTTCCCATGACCCTGGTCACGCTTGGGCTGTTCTTGCTCGTAATCAACGCCGCCATGGTCGCGTTGGTCGCGTGGATGCTGCCGGGAATGCACCTCGCGGGATTTGGATCCGCCTTTTGGGCGTCGGTGGTGGTCAGCCTGACGAGCGTGGTTGGATCATGGTTCATCGGGCCGAAGGGAAAATTCGAGGTGATCGTGAGGCGCAGATAGGGGAGACCCAATTGCCGCCCTCATTCGACGTTCCCCATCAGCCGCTTCACCGGCCGGCTCAGGACGAGCAGCACTGCGCCGAGAGTCACCGCGAAATAAACGATGTGCAGGTATTGTCCCGGCATTGCCGCCACATTATTCGCATCGAATTCTCCGGCGATCAATCCTGCCGCGAGATTGCCGAGCGATAGCGACAAGAACCACATGCCCATCATTTGTCCGACCAGGCGCTGCGGCGCCAGCTTCGTCACATAGCTCAAGCCGACGGGACTCAAACAGAGCTCGCCGAAGGTGTGCAGTAGATAGGTGAGAATCAGCCAGTAGGGCAGCACCTTCGATCCATGCGCGACGAACGAGGCCGCGGCGAACATCACCAGAAATCCGGAGCCCATGAGGATGACGCCGATGGCGAACTTCGCGGGCGCGGAGGGGTTGAGGTGCCGCTTGGCGAGCGCCACCCAGATCCAGGCCACGAGCGGCGCGAAGATGATCACGAACGCCGGATTGAGCGATTGGAACCAACCGGCGGGGATCACGAAGTGGCTGCCGATATGGCGGTCCGTATAGCGCTCCGCGAACAGGTTGAGGGACGAGCCCGCCTGCTCGTACCCCGACCAGAACAGCGCGCTGCCGAGAAATAGCACGACGATGACGAGCGCCCGCCGGCGCTCCTCGGCCGATAAGCCCGCGGCCAGGAAAACGTAGGCGAAGAAAACGGCCGCCGTGCCGGCAATCAGCAGCGTCGAGGCATGCGCGAGCCGCAGCGGATCGACCTCGATCCAACCCAGGGTACACGCGGCGAGCGCGAGCAGGCATGCCGCCAGTCCAATCCACAGCGGCAGCCAGGGTTTGCGCCCCGCGGCGTGTGCCGGTTGCGGCGCCCGGCCCGCATTGCCGAGATAGTGCTGCGTGAAGTGATACTGCACGAGCCCCAGCGCCATGAACAGGCCGGCCACGGCGAAGCCGGCGCGCGGACCGATGAGCTGCTGAGCCTCGCCCGTGACAACCGGCCCGAGCGTCGCACCCAAGTTGATGCCCATGTAGAACACGGTGAATCCCGCATCGAGCCGCGCGCCGCCCTCGGGATAGAGCTCGGCCACCATGGCGCTCACGTTCGGCTTCAGGAGTCCGACACCGAGCACGATGACGAACAGGCCCAGATAGAACGCATGCAGGCTCCAGGAGCTCGCCAGGATGGCATTCCCCAGCGCGATTCCGATGCCTCCGATGAAAACGGCGCGGCGCGCGCCGATGAGCCGGTCGGCAATCCAGCCGCCGGGGAGCGCCGCGAGATAAACACCTGCGGTGTACAGGCCGTAAATTGCCGTCGCGGTCTTGTCGTCGATGCCGAAACCGCCCTGGCCGACGGCGGAGACCAGGAACAGCACCAACACCGCGCGCATGCCGTAGTAGGTGAACCGCTCCCACATCTCGGTGAAGAACAGGGTGGCGAGGCCGCGCGGGTGGCCGAAGAAGGTGGCGCTCACTCTACGGTACCGGGCTCATCAAGCTCCGGCCTCGCGCTCCGTGTCTTCCTTGGCACGCTTGGCGATCTTGTCCTTCAGCAAGAGGCCCGCCATCACGATGCCGATCTCGTACAACAGAACCATCGGCACCGCCATCGCACTCTGCGAGACCGCATCGGGGGGCGTGACGAAGGCGGCGAAAATGAACAGTCCCAAGATGACGAAGCCGCGATTTTTCTTCAGCGTCTTGATGCTGACGAAGCCGGTCCACACCACCAGCACGGTTGCGACCGGCACCTCGAACGCCGCGCCGAACGCCAGCAGCATGACCATGATGAAGTCGAGGTAGCTGCCCATGTCGGTCATCATCTGTACGCCGTTCGGCGTGGTCGCGATGAAAAAGCTCAGCATCACCGGGATGACCAGGTAGTACGCGAACGCGGCGCCCAGGTAGAACAAAAGGATGCTGGAGATCAGCAGCGGCACCGCCAGCTTCTTCTCATGTCGATACAGGCCGGGAGCCACGAACGCCCACGCCTGATAGAGCACGAACGGCATCGCGAGGCCGATCGCGAGCACCAGAGCGAGCTTGAACGGCACGGTGAACGGCGCGACCACGCTGGTTGCGATCAAGGTCGCGCCGGCGGGAAGCTTCTTCTTCAGGGGGTCGGCGACGAACGTGAACAGCTGGTTCATGTACATCGCGCAGGGAATGAAGCAGGTGCCAATCGCCAGCATAGCCTTGAGAAGCCGGTCGCGCAGCTCCAGCAGGTGAGAAATCAGCGTACCTTCGGCGAGCCCGCCGGGTTCGCCTTGAGGCTCGCTCATTGGTTGGCGGTGGGCGGATGATCAGCGGCGGGCGCAGCCGGAGCGGCGCTCCCGGGCATTGGCGGATGCATGGCGGCCACCGTGGTCGCATGCCCATCCGGCAAGGGCCGGGGCGGCGGTGGCGTCGCCGCCTCTGCACCCACGGTTCCGTCCTCGGAGACTGCCGCCGCCATCTGGGATTGCTGCGGCATGGGGAAGGTCGGCGCCGAGGCCGGCGCAACGAGCGCGGGCTGATCGGGCTTGAGCGGCGATTTCATTTGCAGCTTGAGCAGTTCCTCGGCACTGACTTCACGCTCGAGCTGCTCGCTCAGCTGGCGCGCCATCACGCGCGCCCGTCCCATCCAGTTGCCGACTTGGCGGGCTACTTTGGGCAAACGCTCAGGCCCGAGCACCACCAGAGCGATGGCCGAGGTGAGCAAAATCTCGGAGAACCCGAAATCCAGCATGCAAAATCAGGCGTTCGTCTTGGGCGGGACTTTGACCTCAGCCTCATGGGCCGCGGCCGCTCCGAAGTCGGCGTCCTTCTCTTGCTTGAGCTGTTTCAGCCGTTCTTCCGATTCGCCCTCGTTCATGGCCTGCTTGAAGCCCTTAACGGCGGCGCCTAAATCCGATCCCATCGAGCGCAAGCGCTTGGTGCCGAATATCACCAGGGCAATCAAAAGGATGACCAATAGCATCTTTGAGTCGAACATGTCGCTTCTCCGAATCCGCGGCAGTCAATGATACGCCAAGAAACATTATGACATTCGACAGCGCCGACCGGCTGCGCGTTCGGTCGCATTTGGCCGGCGAAATTTCAACTTTCCAACCAAAGAGTTACGGGGCCGTCGTTGGTCAGCGACACCTGCATGGTCGCCCCGAACACCCCGCTCGCCACCGGCGAGTGCCGGCTCATCGCCGTCGCCACCAGCAAACCGTAGAGTCGCCTGCCTTGATCGGGTGGTGCGGCCGTCGAAAACCCCGGCCGCAATCCGTGCCGGGTATCTGCCGCCAGGGTAAACTGCGGAACCAACAGCAGATCTCCCCCGATCTGCTGCAAACTCAAGTTCATTTTGTCGGCTTCGTCGGCGAAAATCCGGTATTTGAGCAATCGGTCGAGCAGCCGGGCTGCCGCCGCCTCGTCATCAGCGGGACGGACGCCGATCAGCGCCAAGATCCCGTGCCGGATAGACCCCACGATTGCTCCATCAACTTCCACCCGGGCCTCCCTAACCCGCTGAATTAGGGCAATCACGCTTCTTCCGACGCCGAAATTAATTCCAAAGAAAACAGATTTCCCATTTTAACCTCTAACCCGCTGGAGTTTATGGCAACTCGCGACGAAGAGGCCGTCGAACCGGCAAAGTGGGAAAAATACGCTATCGGGCCGCCTATTTGCGCCATAGAGTGGGAGTGAACAGCACCAAAATGGTGAATACCTCCAGTCTTCCTAGGAGCATGGCTGCGGAGCACACCCAGGTCTGGAAATTGCTCAGGACGCCGTAATTGCTGCCCGGGCCTACCAGCCCTAAGCCGGGGCCCGCATTGTTGATGCACGCAATGATGGAGGAGAATGAGGTCATGAAATCCAAGCCGCTGCCCAACTGGAGGAACACCAAGGTAACGATGCTCATGAAGTACAGGAACACGAAGGCGAGCACCGCGAATACCACCCGGTTGGCAATCACGGTTCCCCCCACCTTGAGCGGGCGGACCATGTTCGGGTGGACCAGCTGATTCAGTTCGCGATTCGCCTGCTTGGCGAGCACCAGCGTGCGGATCATTTTGATGCCGCCGCCGGTGGACCCGGAACTCGCGACGATGCAACTCAAGAACATCATCCACATCGGCGCGAACACCGGCCAGTGCGAATAATCGTCGGTGTGTAATCCGGAGTCGGTGGCGATCGAGACGACGTTGAAGGTCGCGTGCCGCAGGGCGGTCGGAAAATCCTCGTAGGTATCTTTCACGCAAAGGAATATCGCGATTCCCACACAGCTTACGGCGAGTACGCCGAGAATCGCCTTGGCCTCCGCATCCCGGAGGTAGGCTTGCAGGCCGCGCTGGCTCCAGGCCAGAAAATGGGTCGCGAAATTCAGCGCCGCGAGGATCTGGAACACGATCAGAACCAGCTCGACAGGCAGCGATTTGAAATGACCGATGCTGGCGTCGTAGGTCGAGAATCCGCCGAGCGACAGCGCCGAGAACCCGTGGCATACGGCGTCGAACCAGTTCATCCCGGCGCCCTTCAGGCACGCGATGCACGCGACGGTGAGGCCGGCGTATACCGCCCAGAGGAGCTTCGCCGTCTGCTCGATCCTCGGGGTGAGTTTCGCGTCCTTCATGGGCCCCGGCATCTCGGCGCGGTAGATCTGCATGCCTCCGACCCCCAGCAGCGGCAGGATGGCCACGGCGAGCACGATGATTCCCATGCCGCCGAGCCAGCTCAACAGGTGGCGCCACAAGTTTATGGACCGCGGCAGGAACTCGAGGCCGGACAGCACCGTGCCGCCGGTGGTGGTGAGGCCGGAGGCCGCTTCGAAGTACGCCTCGGTGAAGTTGATCGGCAGGTAATGCCAGAGCGGCATCCCGGCAACCGCCGGCAGCGCCACCCAGGTGAGCGCCACCAGCGTCAGGCCGTCGCGGGTCTTCAGCTCGCGCTTGAAGCGCCGGGTCGCCAACCACAGCAGCGCTCCCAACGCGAAGGTCGCGAGACCTGACTCCAGGAACGACCAGAGCGCCGGATCGAACTGCCAGACCGCCATGACGAGCGGAACCAGCATGGTCACGGCGAACGCCATCAGCACCATGGCGAACACGTGCGCGACCGGCAGCAGGATCGACTTCACAGGAATGACGCTGAGCCTTGGAAGAGCTTTTCTACCGCATCCATGTGGCGGCGGTCCGTGAGGAACAGGATCAGGTGATCATCGGGCTGCACGGTGGTGTCGTGGTGCGCGATGATGACGTCCTCGCCGCGCACCACCGCACCCAAGGTGGTCCCCTGAGGGAGCGTAATGTCCTCGATGCGCCGCCCCACCACCTTGGAGCTGTTCTCATCGCCATGCACGATCACTTCGATCGCCTCCGCCGCACCGCGCCTGAGCGAGTGGACGCGCACGACATCGCCGCGGCGCACGTGTGCGAGCAAAGAGCCGATGGTGACCGTCTGCGGCGAGATGGCGATGTCGATCGAGCCGCTTTCGATGAGCTCCGCATACGACGGTTTGTTGATGAGCGCCATCACCTTGTGAGCGCCGAGGCGCTTCGCGAGCATGGCGGACAGGATGTTCGCCTCCTCTGAATTGGTGAGCGCCGCGAAAACGTCCGCGCTGTCGATGTTCTCCTCGAGCATCAGCTCCTCGTCGGCCGCATCGCCATGCAGAACCGTGGTGCGGTTCAAAAGCTCCGAGACACGCCGTGCGCGCTTGCTGTCGCGTTCGATGAGCTTGACCTGATTCTTGTCCTCGAGCTCGCTCGCGAGCCGGAAACCGATGTTGCCGCCGCCGGCGATCACCACCCGCCGCGCCGGCGCCTCCTCGCGCCGCATCTCGTTCATCACCATGCGAATGTCCTTGCGCGCCGCGAGGAAGAACAACTCGTCGCCGTCCTCGATGACCGTAGTGCCTTCCGGCTGGATGCTCCTTCCCGCCCGATAGATGGCGGCGACACGGGCGTCGGCGGTCGGAATGTGCTCGCGCAGCGTGCGCAACGCGTGGCCGACCAGCGGGCCGCCCTTCAGCGCGCGGATACCGACCAGCCGCACCCGGCCATCCGCGAAATCAAGGACCTGAAGTGCGCCGGGGTAGCGGATGAGACGAGCCACGTACTCGGTGACCAGCTGCTCGGGGCTGATCCAGACATCCACCGCGACCGCGTTCTCGCCGAACAGTCCGTCGCGCTCCGTGAACGCGGCCGATCTGACCCGCGCGATCTTCTTTGGCGTTCGGTACAGCGTCCAGGCGATGTGACAGGCCAACATGTTGACCTCGTCCGAATTGGTGAGCGCGACCAGGATGTCGGTGCGGGCGATTCCTGCCGCCTCCAGAATCCGCGGACTCGCCGCATTGCCGCTCACCGTGCGAATATCGAGCCGGTCTTGCAGATCACGCAAGATCTCCTCGTTCGAGTCGACGACGGTGACTTCGTTCGCCTCTTCCCGGGACAGGTGATACGCGGCCGTTCGACCGACCTGTCCGGCGCCCAAAATGATGATTTTCACAGCCGCGCTAGTTTACACGACCTCGAGATTCGCATAGGAGAGCATCAGCCACTTCGTGCCCTGCCGCTCGAAATTCACCTGGATGCGGGCTTGCGGGCCGTTGCCCTCGAAGTTGAGCACCACGCCGTCGCCGAATTTGGAGTGGCGTACCCGGCTTCCCAATCGCATCGAGGACACCGGCGTCTCCTCGAGCGTCGCCGACCGCTTGACGAAGACCGGCCGGGAGACCTGCAGGCGCGGGCGGATCTCCTCGATCAGTTCCGGCGGCAGTTCTTGAATGAACCTCGAGGGATGTCCGTACTGATCGACGCCGTAGAGGCGGCGCTGCTCGGCGTAGCTGATGTACAACTGCCGCATGGCACGGGTCGCGCCCACGTAGGCGAGGCGCCGCTCCTCTTCGAGCGCTGCAACATCGGCGGCCGAGCGCTGGTGGGGAAAGAGCCCCTCTTCCATACCCGTCAGGAACACCATGGGGAATTCCAGTCCCTTGGCGGAGTGCAGCGTCATCATCTGCACACAGTCCGAATAGGCGTCCGCCTGTCCCTCGCCGGATTCGAGCACGGCGTGCGCCAGGAACGACTCGAGCGGCTGCATGTCCGTCTCCCCATCGGGCGAGAACCCGCGCGCCGCGCTCACGAGCTCGAGCAAATTCTCGACCCGGCCCTCGCCGCGCTCGCCTTTTTCCTTCTTGTAGTGCTCGATGAGGCCGCTCGATTGGACGATGTGATCGACCTGGTCGTGCAGCTCCAGACCGCGAATTTCCTCCGCCAATTGGTCGACTATCACGAGAAAGCCCTTCAAGGCCTGGGCGCCGCGCTGCGCGAGCCCGGACTCGGCGCAGGCTCCCGCGGCGCTCCACAGCGAGGTGCCATTCGCGCGCGCGAGCTCGCGGATCGCATCGAGCGTTTTCGCGCCGATGCCGCGGGTCGGCAGATTGACCACCCGCTCGAAAGAGTTGTCGTCCGCGCGGCTCGACACCAGACGCAGATAGGCGAGCGCATCCTTGATTTCGGCGCGCTCGAAAAAGCGCAAACCACCGTACACGCGATACGGCATGCGGGCATTCAAGAACGCCTCTTCGAAGACGCGGGATTGCGCGTTGGAGCGGTACAACACGGCGACCTCGCTCCTCAAGCCCCCGTGGCCGACCCACTCGCGGATCCGATTCACCACGAAGTCGGCCTCATCGCGCTCGTTGAAGGCGGCATAGAGCTTGACCCGCTCGCCGTCCGCACCGCTCGTCCAGAGCGTCTTGCCAAGCCGGCCGGAATTGTTCTTGATCAGGGCATTGGCCGCTTTCAGGATCGTGCCCGTGGAGCGGTAGTTCTGCTCCAACTTGTACAATGCCGCCTGGGGATAGTCGCGGCGGAACTGGTGAAGATTCTCCACGCGCGCGCCGCGCCACCGGTAGATCGATTGATCGTCGTCGCCCACCGCGAACAACATGCCTTCGGGACCCGCGAGCAGCGTCAGCCATCGGTACTGGATGGCGTTGGTGTCCTGGAATTCGTCCACCAGAACGTGGCGGAAGCGCGTGCGATAGTGTTGCAGCAGGGCGGGATTATCGCGCCACATCTCGAACGCCCGCAGCAGCAGCTCCGCGAAATCCACGACGCCGGCGCGCTGACAGGCCTCTTCGTAGGCAAGATAAATCCGGATCAATTGGCGCCGGGTCGGATCGCCGTCATCCTTGATGTGTTTCGGCCGAACGCCCTCGTCCTTCTGCGCGTTGATGAACCACAGGATCTCGCGCGGAACCCAGCGCGTCTCGTCGAGATCGAGCGCCTTCAAGACCTTGCGCAACAGCCGTGCCTGATCCTCGGAATCGAGGATCTGAAAGCTCTGCGGCAGGCCCGCCTCGCGCCAATGCAGGCGCAGCAACCGATGCGCCAGACCGTGGAAGGTGCCGATCCAAAGCGCCCCGCCGGGATATCCGAGGAGAGTCTCGATGCGCCGACGCATCTCCGCGGCGGCCTTGTTGGTGAACGTGACGGCGAGGATGCTGTGGGGCGATGCGCCCTCCACCTGGATCAGCCAGGCCACCCGGTGCACCAGCACCCGGGTCTTGCCGCTGCCGGCGCCGGCCAGCACCAGCGCCGACCCGAGCGGCGAGGCCACCGCCTGCCGTTGCGCGTCATTCAAGCCGTCGAGTAAATGCGATACGTCCATGGGGGCGCGGATTGTACTGTAGGCGCCGAAGGCCTGGCGAGGCGACTGGCGTCCTCGACTGCGGGCTCTACGGGCGTCCGGGCCGCCGCACCTCGCTGCCCGTCTCCTCGGCAAACTCGATCAGCGCGAGCACCAGCGACAGCACCACCGGGCCGACGATGATGCCGATCGCGCCGAACGCGGGAATGCCGCCCAAGACCCCCACGAAGATGGCCAGCGCCGAAATGCGAGCACGGCCCGAGATCAATACCGGCCGCAGCACGCTCTCGAGTCCGGAGGTCATGAGTCCCCAGGCCAGCATGAAAATCGCAAAGCCCCAGCGTCCCTGGTACATGAGCCATCCCACCGCGGGAATCCATACGAAAGCGGCCCCGCCCATCGGAAGCATGGCGAGCAGGGCGACCACGACGCCGAGCACCACCGGCGAGGGCAGACCCGCAATGGCGATGCCAATGCCGATGAGCACGCCTTGGATCAATGCCGTGAGCGTGGTGCCGAGAACGATGGCGCGGGCCACGCCCGAGATTTGTCGAAACAGTCGATCCTTGCGATGCTCGTCCAGCGGAATCAACCGGCGCGCGCGCTCACACATCGCGTCGCCGTCGCGCAGAAAGAAGAATAGCAGCACCAGCATGATCGAGAAGCCGATGACGGAGCCGAGGGCACCGAGGAAGAACGAGCCCGAGAGACCGGCGGCGCGCTGCAATAGGTCCTGCGTCGCCGACACGACCCAGCTTCGGGCCTGGTCGGCGGAGATTGAGGTATGTGCCTGCAGCCAGGTATTTGCGCGGGCGATGAGCGGAAATTGCTGCAGATCCGAGAAGCTCTTGATATCGAGCTCGCGCGCCCGCTGCTGGATCGTGCGTATCAAGCCCGACACTTCTGCGACGAACGCGAGCGACAGCGCGGAGAGCGGCAGCAAGATGACGATGGGCGTCAGCACGGTGAGTACGCCGGCCGCGCGGCCTTTGCCGTGCAGGTGCCGCCGGAATCGCAGATTGAGCGGATACAACAGGAAGGCGAGGAAAGCCGCCCAGCTCATCGCGTTGAAAAAGGGCGCGAATATCCGCCACAGCGCATAGCCCAGAACCGCGGCCACCACCAAGGAAAATATGCGCGAATAAAAAGCGGATTGAGTCGGCACGGCGCTATCCTACCATCCGCTACAACGGGCAAAGACTCGTGTAGCATAACTGCCGCTCAAAGGAGGCGGGATGTCTCGCATAACCGTCAACGACAAAACGCTCGACATCGACGCCTCGCCTGACACACCGCTTCTCTGGGTGCTGCGCGACCACCTGGCGATGACCGGCACCAAGTATGGCTGCGGCATGGCGCTCTGCGGCGCTTGTACCGTGCACATCGACGGCGTCGCCGTACGGTCCTGCGTGCTGCCGTTGGGGGCGCTCGAGGGCAAGCGCATCACCACCATCGAGGGGCTGTCGCCGGACCGCAGTCACGCCGTGCAGCGCGCTTGGATCGAGTTCGATGTCCCTCAATGCGGCTATTGCCAGTCCGGACAGATCATGTCGGCAGCCGCGCTGCTTAAGGACCATCCGCGGCCGAGCGACGCAGAAATCGATGCGGCCATGGCCGGGAACATCTGCCGCTGCGGCACCTATCCACGCATTCGCAAGGCCATTCATCGCGCGGCCGAATTGCTGGCGCCGGACCATCCGCCTTGAGCACTCTGGGCAGGCGCGAATTTTGCCGCAGCACCGTGTTGTCCGGCGGCGGCCTCGTGCTCGCGATGACGCTGCCGGCATTCGCGGGACGCGCCCGGACCGGGGGCGCCGGTTCACGTGCCGCGCCCGCCGTGTTGAACGCGTGGCTGAAGATCGGCACCGACGACTCCATCACCGTGCTGGTGGATCGCTCGGAAATGGGCCAGGGCGTGTACACGGCGCTGCCCATGCTGCTGGCCGAGGAACTCGAGATCGATCTCGCGCGGATCGAAGTGCTCGCCGCGCCGGTGGGTGACGCCTACGTCAACCCGTTGAACGGAGGACAGGTCACCGGCACGAGCAACAGCATTCAAGATGCCTGGGAGAAGCTGCGCACCGCCGGTGCGCAGGCGCGCCTCATGCTGATCGGCGCGGCCGCCAAACAGTGGCGGGTGGATCCGGCCGAATGCAGAGCGGCCAACGGCCGGGTGACGAATGCGCGCGGTAATTCTTTGCGCTATGGCGAGCTCGCCGACGCAGCGGCGCTCATCCCGGTACCGAAGGAGGTGCAGCTCAAGCCCGCGTCGGAGTTTCGGCTGATCGGCAAACCCCAGGCGCGCCTCGACACGCCGGCCAAGGTCGACGGCACGGCCCAGTTCGGGTTGGACGTAAGGCTGCCGGGCATGTTGTACGCGGTGATCGCGCTCTGTCCGACTCTCGGAGGCAAGGCGTCCGCGGTGGGTTCCGCCGCCGCCGAGGCGTTGCCGGGCGTACGGCGGGTCATGTCGACGTCGAGCGGAGTCGTGGTCGTCGCCGATCACTTCTGGCAGGCCTTGAAGGCACGCAGCGCGCTCGAGGTCAGCTGGGATCCGGGCGCGAACGTGCACCTCAACAATGCCGCCTTCTGGGCGTCGCTCGATCACACGGCCGCCACCGTGCCCGGCATTGCGGCGAAGATGACGCGAGGCGATACGGGGCGCGCGCTGAAGGACGCGGCAAAGACGCTCACCGCGGTTTACGAGCTGCCGCTGCTCGCGCACGCGACCATGGAGCCGATGAATTGCACGGCCGATGTGCGCGCGGATCGCTGCGATTTGTACGTTGGAACGCAGGTACAACAAGGTGCACAGGCCGCTGCGGCCGATGCCGCGGGCTTGAAACCAGAACAAGTCGATGTTCACACGACGCTCCTGGGCGGCGGATTTGGCCGCCGCCTGGAGGTGGATTTCATTCCGGCGGCGGTCGAGGCGTCGAAGGCGCTCGGCGTCCCGGTGAAGCTCGTCTGGACGCGCGAGGACGACATGACCCACGATTTGTTCCGGCCGCCGGCTCGTGAACAGATCAGCGCCGGGGTGGATGCGCACGGCACCCTCCTCGCCTTCGCCCTGCACATCACCACGCCGTCGATCACCGCCCGTGCATCTCCCTCGACGATCGCGACCGATCCGTTCGATTCGGTGATCGAGTACGCGCAGAATTTTCCCTACGCAGTGCCGAACTACCGCTTGAGTTTTTCGCGTCAGGAGATCGGTATCGACGTGGGCTATCTGCGCTCGGTCAGCCATGCGCCGAATTGCTTCGCGATCGAATGCTTCCTGGATGAGCTGGCGGCGTCGCTATCGAAGGATCCGCTCGAGCTGCGCCTGGCGCTGCTCGCCGGCAAGCCGCGGCACGTCGCGGTGCTCAAGGAGGCCGCCGAGCGGGCGCACTGGGGCCATCCGCCGCCGGGCCGCTTCCAGGGGCTTGCGTTCATGGAGGGGTATACCTCGCATATCGCGCAAGTGGCGGAGATCTCCCTGACCGGAGGCGCTCTGAAGGTGCACAAGATCACCTGCGTCGTAGACTGCGGCCAGATGGTCAATCCGCGCATCGTCGAGTCGCAGATCGAGAGCGGTATCGTGTATGGCCTGTCGGCGGCGCTTTGGGGCGATATCACGCTCGAGGCGGGCAAAGTCCGCGAGACCAACTTCCATACCTACCGGGTGCTGCGCTCGAACGAGATGCCCGAACTCGACGTGCATTTGATCCCGAGCGACGCGGCGCCTGGCGGGATTGGCGAGGCTGCGGTGCCTCCGGTGGCTCCTGCCGTCTGCAACGCGCTGTTCGCCGCCACGGGAAAGCGGCTGCGGCGGCTGCCGATCGCCTCTCATGCGCTCGCGTGACACGCGAAAGTTACATAATTTCAAGGATTTGCAGGCATCCCTAATTTCACGTCAGAATGATCTGACACGAGATGCCGCGCCTCGCTCGCACGGATGGCCCATCCGGCGCCGTAGCATCCCGCGAAGCGACTGTAACCTGGGGAAGTATCGTATGAGCAAGTGGCACCGCCGCGAGTTTTTGAGAACGGCGAGCGCTGCGGCCTCGCTCGCCCTGTTTCCGCCCTCCATCCGCCGGGCGCTCGCCATTCCGGCGGCCGTGCAAACCGGCACCCTCCAGGACGTGAAGCACGTCGTGATCCTGATGCAGGAGAACCGCTCGTTCGATCACTATTTTGGAACCTTGCGGGGCGTGCGCGGTTACGGCGATCCGGTCACCATCCCGCTCGCGAACGGCCAGAGCGTCTGGAGCCAGTCGGACGGCAGCAGTGTAGTGCCGCCTTTCCACCTCAATCCCGCCACCTCGAGCGCGCTGCTCATCGATGAGACGCCGCATACCTTTCCAGACATTCAAGCCGCCTGGAATCAAGGCAAATTTGGAGAGTGGCCGCTGTTCAAGACCCCCAATTCCATGGGGTATTACAAGCGCGCGGACATTCCCTATCAGTTTGCGCTCGCCGAAGCGTTCACCATCTGCGATGCCTATCATTGCTCGGTATTGTCGGGCACGGACCCGAATCGAATCGCGTTTTTCGCGGGATCGAATTTCAATCCGACACTGCTGGCGCAAGGCATCAACTGCACCCAGGCCAACGGCGAGGTCGCCAACGTACGCTGCAGCGTGGGGGGCACGATGCCGACTCCCGGCTACACTTACACCTACTCAGGCACCCCGTTCACCTGGCAGACCGTGCCGGAGGCATTGCAGGACGCCGGCATCACCTGGCGCTTTTATCAGGATCCCAACAACAACTCGGGCGGCTCGTTCAACGGCTGCCTGGCCTTCGAGAACTTCCGCAAGGCCACGGTCGAGACCGGCGGGCCGCTTTACGAGAATGCAATGACCCTGCACACGATCGCCGAACTGAAGAGCGATGTGCTCAACGGCACGCTGCCGCAGGTGTCCTGGATCATTCCGCCGATGTCCGTGTCCGAACATCCGTCCTACTGCAGCCCGGATGCCGGCGCCGATTACGTCACCCAAATTCTCGAGGCGATTTCCGCCAATCCCACGGTCTGGAGCCAGACCGCGCTGTTCATCACTTACGATGAGAATGATGGGTTTTTCGATCACGTGCCGCCGCCGGCGATTCCTTCCTACAACGCCGATGGGACGCTCGCGGGCGCATCGACACTGCCTCTGGCCGGCGAGTATTTCTCGGACCCCACGCGGAAGTACCTGTTGCCGAGCGATACGATCAGCGGCACCGTCCGTCCCTGGGGACTCGGCAGCCGGGTGCCGATGTTCGTGATCTCGCCCTGGAGCCGCGGCGGCTGGGTCAACTCGGAAGTGTTCGATCACACCTCGGTCGCGATGTTTCTCGAGAAGCGCTTCGGCGTGACGTGCACCAGCATCAGTCCGTGGCACCGGGCGGTGTGCGGTGATTTGACCTCGGCGTTCGACTTTGCGACGCCGAACGACAGCGCTTTTCCGAGCTTGCCGAACATGAGCAACTACGCGGCCATCGATGCCGCGCAGAGCAAACTTCCCTATCCCACCGCGCCCGCGTCCCCGGAGCCGTTGTTTCAAGAAGCGGGCACGCGCCCGTCGCGCGCTTTGCCGTACGTGCTGTCGGTCGCTTTCACGACCACGCCCGGCGTGGCCACGCTTCAGTTCATCAACGAGGGCGCGCAGGGGGCCGTGTTCCACGTTTATGACCTGTTGAACCCGGCCAAAATCCCGCGGCGCTACACGGTCCAGGCCGCAAAGTCGCTGACCGACACCTGGACTCTGCAGGGTGCCTCTGGCGCCTACCATCTGCGCGTGTACGGGCCCAACGGTTTCGCGCGCTACTACTATGGGTTCACGAACCATGTGGAGCCGTACGTGGAGGTGACCTACGATGCCGCGGCCCAATTGCTGGTGCTCGGGTTCGAGAACCCGGGAGCCGCGACCAGCGCCAGCATCGTGTCGAACAGCGCGGCGCTGAAGATCGGCGTGGGAACGGTGGCAGTTGCCGCGCGCGGCTATAGCGAGGCGGTGCTGAACGTCGCGGCCACCGGATGCTGGTACGATTTCACCGTCTCCGTCGGGCCCTTGTTCGCCCAGCGCTATGCCGGGCGCATGGAAACGGGCGAGGACGGAATCAGCGATCCGTCCATGGCGGCGGGCCTCTGAAGCCGGCTAGATCGCGATCAGTGCGTAGTGATCGAGAATGAGCGCCGCGAACAGCAGCATCAGATACGTAATTGAGAACTTAAAGGTCTGCATCGGCAGCTGCGGCCGCTCGCCGCGCTCGCGGTTGAGCTTGATCGCGAAGTAGAGAAAGCGCGCGTTCAAGGGGATGGCCGCAAGCAGGTAGATGACGCCGCTCATGCGCGTCAGCACCGGCAGCAGAGTGCTCAATGCGAGCAGGATCGTGTACAGGGCAATCTGCAGGCGCGTGAAGGGAATTCCATGCGTGACAGGCATCATCGGGATGCCCACCTTGGCGTATTCGTCGCGGCGTGCGATGGCGAGCGCCCAGAAATGCGGCGGCGTCCAGGTGAAGATGATGAGAAACAAGAGCAGCGCATGGGGATCGATGGTGTTGGTCACCGCGGCCCAGCCGAGCACCGGCGGTGCCGCGCCGGCGGCTCCGCCGATGACGATGTTCTGCGGCGTCGCGCGCTTCAGCCAGAGGGTGTACACGACGGCGTAGCCGATCAGCGAGACGAACGTGAGTATCGCCGTGAGCCGGCCCACCGTCGGCCACAACACCAGCATCGAGCCGGCGCCGAGCACGCTCGCGAATATCAGCGCGTGGCTCGTCGACAGATGCCCGGTCGGCAGGGGCCGGCGGCGCGTGCGCGCCATTTGCTCATCGATCCGCCGATCGAGCACATGATTGAATGCCGCTGCGGACCCCGATGCGAGGGCGATGCCGACCGTCCCGAATAGTAGAGCCGGCAACGGAACCATGCCGGGCGAGGCCAGCACCATCCCGACGATGGCGGTAAAGACGATCAGCAAACTCACTTTGGGTTTGGTGAGCTCCAAATAATCCCGCCACTTTTCGCCGCGTACGGCCGCGATGGGCAGGCTGTCCGGCAATGAGGGATTGTCGGGAACGGTGTTCACCTTGCAAGGTTAGCATGCAGGTCTGACTGTCGCGGGCCAGAGGGCCCGCAGCAAGGTCACCATGACCAGCACCAAGATAGCCGCACCGGCATTGTGCATCGTGGCGACGGAGAGCGGCACCCCCCAATGCACGCTCGACACGCCCAGCGAGATCTGAGCCAGAACGGCCAGGATCAGCACGGCCCCGATGATCTTCAGGCGGCGGCCTTGAGCGCGGATTGCCACCGTGGCGCCCAAGCTGACCAGCGTCAGTCCCGCGACGATGGCCCCCAGCCGGTGAGTGACGTGAATCGCGACGCGGGCGGGATTGGCGAGCACGCCGCCCTCGTAGTCGACGCCGAGACCGCGCCACAGCACGAAGGCGTCCTTGAAATCCATGTCGGGCCAGAACGAACGCTGACAAGTGGGCAGATCCGGACAGGCCACCGCCGCGTAATTGGTGCTCGTCCAGCCCCCGAGGAAGATCTGCAGCGCGAGCACCGCGAAACCGAGCACCGCAAACGGGCGCAGCGCCCGCTCGGCCTCGGTGAGCCGGCGCCGCTCCTGCGCGAGCGACAGCCAGCGCAGGATGGCCAATGTGGTCAGACCTCCGAGCAGGTGCGCCGTCACGATCAGCGGTTCGAGCAACAGGGTGACCGTCTTCATCCCCAGAAGACCCTGCACGCACACCACTGCGAACAGCACCGCCGCCGGCACCACCGGCTGATCCCGGTCACGGCGATTGACGATCGCAAGCACCAGCAAGGCGGCGATGATCAGGCCCAAGCTGGAGGCGAAGTAGCGGTGAACCATCTCGTGCACGGCTTGGGCGAAGTGGTGTGTGCTCCCCGTCGGAAACACGTGGCCGTAGCAGCCCGGCCAATCGGGACAGCCGAGCCCCGCATCGGTGAGCCGCACCCAGGCGCCCAACACCACGACGCAAAACGCCAGACTGGTGCCGGCGAGCGCCAGGCGTCTGAACCATAGGACTATCGGCTGTTGCATGGGGGCCGACCGGTGTCGCCGAGCGCTCAGTGCTCCATCTTGAGAATCAGCTCGGCGGCCGGGATGGCCAAGATGACCAAGATGAGAACGGAGACGAGGGTCCAGATGACTTCGGCCTTCGTGCTATGCAGCATGCTGGGGTCTGCCATCGCGTTCTGCGACTTGCGGAACTTGACCAGCGAATAGATCATCGCGCCGAACACGACGATCGCGATGCCCACGCAAATCCAGAACGCATCCAAGTGCAGGGCGTCGATGTCGCTGGGCGCACTCATCTTCATGATGCAAAGAATAACTCAGCGCGGACCGCGCCTGGCTCCCAATTGCCGCCTCATATCCTCGAGGGAGACCGTATTGGGTGAGGCTGTCCGGCCCGGGGCGTGCGAGGGCCCCCAAGCCTGTCCGAATACCACCTCGTAGGTGGCGGGGAGACGCCCTTCCCGGCGGTGGGTCTCGTACGCCGCGCGCATGGCATCGAATGTGCGCGGGCCGGTAAGTCCCCTGGATCGCCCGGCCAAGGCATTCACTTCGCCCAAGGCCTTCAGATCCGCCGCCAGCCGCGAGACGTCAGCGTACTCGAGCGTATAGCGCTCCACGTCGAGCACCGGTTCCGCGAATCCCGCTCGCACCAGCGCATCCCCGAGATCGTGCATGTCGATGAAACCGTGCACGCGGGGACTCGAGTCCACGCTTGCCCAGGCACGTCGCAGCTCGCGCAACGTATCGGGACCGAGCGTCGTGAACGTCAGCAACCCACGCGGCGCGAGCACCCGGCGAAACTCCGCGAACACGCGGTCCGGGACGCTCCAGGGCAGCATGAAATTGCTGAAAATGAGATCGACGCTCGCCTCCGGGAGCGGCAGGCGGGCGGCATCTGCGCAGACGCGCGAAAGCGGGCGGAGCCACGATGCGCGCCCCGCCGCGACGGCGAGCATCCGTTCTGCCGGGTCCACGGCGAGCACCCGAGCCTTGGGATAGCGGCGCTTGAGCTCGCGGCTGGCAATTCCGGTGCCGGCCCCCGCATCCAAAATCAGCCGCGGGTTCAAGTCGGTGAGCTCGAGACGATGCAGCAAAAGGTCGCGCACTTCGCCCTGCAACACCGCCGCGGCATCGTAGCTGCGGCTCGCCCGGTTGAATGCTCGCCGCGCGAAGGCTGCATCGACGAGATAGGGGTCGCCCTCGTCAATCACTCGAAATCTCCACCGTGAACGTCGCGCGCCGGCTCAATGCGCGAACTGGTAATTCAACACAATGCCGATGAACACCGACAGCCCGAAGTAATGATTGTCGAGGAATGCCCGAAAGCATCCGTCGCGGTCGCGATTTCGGATCATCCACAGATGGCGGATGAAGAACAATGCGCCGGCGATCAGGCCCGCGTAATACCAGTTCCCCATGTTCAACCGCCGGCCGGCCAGGTACAGCGCCAGCAGCGTCAACGCCTGCAATACCGCGATGATGTGGCGGTCCGAGTCGCCGAACAGAATCGCGGTCGAGCGCACGCCGATCTTCAGATCGTCGTCGCGGTCGACCATGGCGTAAATGGTGTCGTACACGGTGACCCAGAGCATGTTGGCGATGACGAAGAGCCAGGTCACCAGCGGCACATGGTCGAGCTCGGCCGCGAAGGCCATCGGAATGCCCCCGCCGAACGCGAGGCCGAGGTACAACTGCGGAACCGAGAGAAAGCGCTTGATGAACGGATAGGTCACGGCCAGAAATGCGCCGCCTAGGGCAAACAGCAGCGTGAGCTTGTTGAGCTGCAATACCAGCGCCAGGGAGGCGAGCGCCAGTACCGCGAACAGGATCAGCGCCTCGGTGGTCGTGATACGCCCCTCGGCCAGGGGCCGGTTGGCGGTGCGCGCGACGTGCGGATCGAAGCTGCGGTCGGCGTAGTCGTTGACGGCGCAGCCTGCGGAGCGCATGAGCACGGTGCCGGAAACGAAAATGATGAAAATGCGCGGATCCGGCTTGCCGCGCCCGGCGATCCACACCGCCCACAGGGTGGGCCACAACAGCAGCCAGATCCCGATAGGACGGTTCAACCGCGTGAGGTCGATGTAGTCGCCGAACGTGCCCAAAATCCGCGGCAGCTCGTTGGTCGTCCAGGGATGAAAGCGAACCCGATAGACGAACCACCGCCAGCGCTCGGCGATCCGTTGCAGCAATTCGGGCCCTGAGCGCGGCAGCCGCACGGCCGACAGACCTCAGGCGCCCGAGGGTATGCGGCCCATGGCGGGCAGAAACGCCTCCTGCAAGAGCATCGGCAAGCCCCGCAGCAGAATCCTCGATCGCCGCGCCCACAATCCCGCGGGTGAGAGGTCGGTATCGTGCAGTGCCCGGGCGGTCAACGGGTTGCCGGCCGCAAGCCACGCGTACTCGTAGGAGCTGCGCTCGACGCCGGCCAGATCGCCCAGGATTTCCCCCACCGGGGAATCGCCCAACTCACCCAGCCACGGATGCACGCACAGAGTCGAGTCGGGCACCACCGTTTGCGCGAACACCCAGACCTGGCCGGCGCAGGCGAGCTCCTCGTCGCGGAACAATCCCGCCGAATCGCCCACCTTGAGACACGCCTTGTGGTCGGCGTCCAGAAGACCCGTCCATTGATCGACCAGATGAGCCGCGAACTTCTCGCCGCAGGCGTTCTTCATGCGCACGCTCAACGAGCCCTTGCCGATGAGCCACGGACGGATGCGTCCCTCGATGTCGAGACGGCCGAGGCGCTCTGCGGGGAGCCATTGGATCGGATCGTGCTTGCGTGCGTTTTGCGAAGTCATGGGGCCATTCTAACCGACGCGGCCGTATTGCTCGCCATGTCCGACCCACCGTCTTACCAACGGCGTCACATTCGCGCTCCATTCCGCGAGCATGCGCTCCGCCGCGATCTGCACGCGCGGCAGTAAATCCGCGTCACGCGTGAGATCGGCGACGCGCATCTGCGCGAGGCCGGTTTGCCGGGTGCCGAGAAATTCACCGGGTCCGCGCAGCTCCAGGTCGCGGCGCGCCACCACGAAGCCGTCGTTGGTATCGCGCATGACGGCAAGCCGCTCGCGGGCGAGCTGGGATAGCGGCGAGCGGTACAAGAGCGTGCAGGAGCTCGCATGCTGTCCGCGGCCGACCCGGCCGCGCAACTGGTGCAGCTGAGCGAGCCCCATGCGCTCGGCGTTTTCGATGACCATGAGCGTGGCATTTGGCACGTCGACGCCCACCTCGATGACAGTGGTCGCCACCAGGAGCTGGATCTGCCCCTCCTTGAACAGGCGCATGGCGCGCTCCTTGGCCGCCGCCGGCATGCGTCCGTGAACCATCGCGACGTTGAGCTCCGGCAATGCGGCCGCCAAGGCCTTGGCGGTTTCCTCGGCGGCCTGATAGGGCATCTCCTCGGATTCGTCGATCAGGGGACATACCCAGTAGGCTTGTCGCCCCGCGAGGCACGCCGTGCGGATGCGCACGACCACTTCGTCGCGGCGCGCATCGGAGAGCGCCACCGTGGTGACCGGGGTGCGACCCGGCGGCAGCTCGTCGATCACCGAGATGTCCAGATCCGCGTACGCCGTCATGGCCAGCGTGCGCGGGATGGGCGTCGCGGTCATGATCAACTGATGCGGCCGATGGCCGTCGTGAGCGCCTTTCTCGCGCAGCGACAGCCGCTGATGCACGCCGAAGCGGTGCTGTTCATCGACGATGGCGAGCGCGAGCGAGGCAAATTCCACGCCCTCCTGGAACAAGGCATGAGTGCCGATGACGATGGAGGCCTCGCCCGCTCGGATGTTCGCGAGCACCGTGCCGCGCGCCTTCGCCGTAAGCCGGCCCGTGAGCAGCGCCAGGGTAATGCCGAGTGGCTCGAACCAGCGGCGGAAATTCTGCGCATGCTGATCGGCAAGAAGCTCCGTGGGCGCCATCAACGCGACCTGCCGCCCGCTCTCGATGGCATGCGTCGCGGCGAGGGCCGCCACCAACGTCTTCCCGCAGCCCACGTCGCCCTGGATGAGCCGAAGCATGGGCTTGGGCAGCTTCAGATCCGATTCGACCTCGGCGAGCACCCGCTCCTGAGCCCGCGTCGGCCGAAAAGGAAGCGCCGCGAGCAGTCCCGCTTTGAGCGATCCCGTGACGGCCAGCGCCCAACCGGGGTCGTGCTGCACGCGGGCGCGCAAAAGTTTGAGCGACAGGTGATGCGCCAGCAATTCCTCGAAGGCGAGCCGGCGCTGGGCGGGATGCCTTCGATCCATCAGCAAGTCGACCGGCGCGTCCGCCGGTGGCCGGTGCACGTAATGCAGCGCCTCGCGCAGGCCGGGCAGACCCGAATCAGCGAGCACGGCGGGGGGCACCCAGTCCTCGAGTTCGCCGGCGGCAGTCTGATCGAGCGCGAGCCCGACCAGCTGCCGCAGGCGCCCCTGGGTCAACCCCTCCGTCCCGGGATAGATCGGTGTCAGGTGCTCGTCGGGAGCGCCGGCCGCCGGGCCCGGATCGACCCGCCGATACTCGGGGTGCACGATCTCCAAACCCTGGGGTCCGCGCCTCACTTCGCCGAAACAACGGATGCGCATCCCGCGCGCGAGGCCTTGCTGCTGCTGCGCCGTGAAGTAGAAGAATCGCAACGTGAGGAAGCCCGACCCGTCGCCGATCCGGGAAAGCATCTGGCGGCGGCCGCGGAACGCGACTTCGGTGAGTAACACCTCTCCTTCCACCACCGCTCGCTGTCCGGGCTGAAGCTCGCCCAACGGCACCACCCGCGTGCGGTCCTCGTAGCGCAGCGGCAGGAGGAACAACAGATCCTGAATGGTGTCGACGCCGAGCGCGCGCAGCCGCTCGGCCTGCCGCTCCCCGACTCCGCGTAATGCCGTCACCGGCTTGCCGTCGCTCACCAGGCGTGGCGTCGCTTCGGGAGCGCTGCTCAAGGGAACTCGATCATCGCGCGACTGGGATCATCGCGCGACGATGCATTCCACCTCGACCTGGGCCCCGCGCGGGAGCGAGGCGACGCCGACCGCCGCGCGCGCCGGATAGGGCTCGCGGAAGTACTCCGCCATGATCTTGTTGACCAGGGCGAAGTGCGACAGATCGGTGAGGAAGACGGTCGCCTTCACCACGTCGTCGAAACTCGCCCCGGCCGCCGTGACGATGGCTTTCAGGTTTTTGAACACCTGATGAATCTGCGCATCGATGCCGCCCGGCACCAGCTCCTTGGTCGCAGGATCGAGGGGAATCTGGCCCGACACCCAGAGGGTGTTGCCGACCTCGACCGCCTGCGAATACGTGCCGATGGCCGCCGGTGCATCGGCGGTGGAGATGATCTTCTTGGCCATGAGTTTTGTCCCTGATCGATGATTCGTTGCCGCCGCCTGTTCAGGCGAGCGTGCGATAGACCCGTTGCACATCCGGCATGCGGCGTATGGTGCGGATGACGCGGGCCAGGTGCTTGCGGTCCCGGACCTGAAGCTGAAATCTCAGCGAGGAGCTGTTTACATCGCGCTCCTCCAGCGACACCTGATCGATGTTGGTCTCGGTCCCCGCGATGGCCGAGGCCACGGCCGCGAGGACCCCGACGCGATTGTTGATGTCGAGCTGGATCTCGGAGCTGAACAGCTTTCCTTGAGCTCCCTCCCATCCCACCGAGAGCCATTTCTCCGGCTGCTTTCGATACTCGGCGAGATTACCGCAATTCTGGCGGTGGATCATCACGCCGCGTCCGGCCGAGAGGTACGCCATGATCGGATCGTTGGGGATGGGGAAACAGCAACGTGCATAGGTCACGAGCAGTCCTTCCGTCCCGGCAATCATCAGGGGTCCGGAGTGGTGGCTCGGTTCACCCTCGCGCGCGGGCTGCAGATGCCGCGCGACGAGCGGCGCCAGGCGCTCGCCGAGACCGATTTTCTCGTAGAGCTCGTTTGCGTCCTTGAGATTGAAATCCTTCACCACGGCATTGATTTCCGCGGCAGAAAATTTCTTCAGATTGAGCGACATTTCCTCGAGCGCGAGCCCGAGCAACCGCTTGCCGAGCTCGACCGCCTCGCCGCGCTTCAGATTCTTGAGGTATTGCCGAATCGCGGCGCGTGCCTTCGCCGTGACCAGGAAGCTCGACCACGAGGGATTCGGAGTCGCGCCTTTCGCCGTGATGATCTCCACGGTCTGCCCATTGCGCAGCGGCGTGCGAAGCGGGACCAGGCGCCGGTCGACCTTGGCGGCCACGCATCGGTTGCCGACATCGGTATGAATGGCGTACGCAAAGTCGACCGCCGTCGCGCCGGTCGGCAAGCGCAGGATCTTGCCCTTCGGGGTGAATACGTACACCTTGTCCGGGAACAGGTCGACCTTGACACTCTCGAGAAACTCCTCGGAGCTTCCGCCTTCCTGAATCTGCACGAGGCTCGCCAGCCACTCGCGCGCCCGGTCGTGCTCGATGCCGCCGAACGCATCGCCCCCCGATTTGTACTTCCAATGCGCGGCGATGCCCGATTCGGCGACCCGGTGCATCTGTTCGGAGCGGATCTGCACCTCGATCGGCACGCCGTTCGGCCCGAACAGCGTCGTGTGCAGGGATTGATAGCCGTTGACGCGCGGAATGGCGATGTAGTCCTTGAAGCGTCCCGGCATGGGCTTGTAGACGCTGTGCACCAGCCCGAGCACCCGGTAGCAGGTGTCGACGCTGTCGACGATGATCCGAAAGCCATACACATCGACCATCTCGTTGAGCGAGATGTGCTTGTTCTGCATCTTTCTGTAGATGCTGTACAGATGCTTCTCGCGACCCTCGACGCCGGCGGTGATGTCGGCCTTCTTCAAGGCGTTCTTGAAGGTCTCCTCGATCTTGCCGATGAACTGCTTTTGGTTGCCTCGCGCCCGCTTGATTTCGCGCTCGAGCACGCGGTAGCGGTACGGGTACAGGGCGCGGAAACCCAGGTCCTCGAGCTCGAGTTTCACGGTGTACAGGCCGAGCCGCTCGGCGATGGGGGCGTAGATCTCGAGGGTCTCGCGCGCGATGCGGCGCCGCTTGATCGTCGGCATGGCGCCGAGCGTGCGCATGTTGTGCATGCGGTCCGCAAGCTTGACCATGATGACGCGGATGTCGCGCACCATCGCAAGCAGCATCTTGCGGAAGCTCTCGGCCTGCGCTTCCTGGCGGTTCTTGAACTGGATCTGGTCGAGTTTGCTCACCCCGTCGACGAGTTCCGCGACCACCTGCCCGAACATGGTCGCAATCTCGGCCTTCGCCGTGGGTGTGTCCTCGATGACGTCGTGCAGGATCGCCGCCACCAGGGTGTCGGCATCGAGCTTCAAGTCCGCCAGGATGTCGGCGACCGCAACCGGATGGGTGATGTAAGGCTCGCCCGAAACCCGCTTCTGGCCCTGGTGCCGCTCGGCGCCGAAGTCGTAGGCCTCCCGAACCCGCTCGACCTGCGCGGGGGGCAGGTACGTCTCGAGCTTATCTAACAGCTGGCTGATTCCGGTGGAGCGTCTTCCACCGGGTAAGAAACCGAGTATGGAAGACGCATAATCCATCGGACGGGCTGGGTGGGACTAGTCCCCTAAGCCGAGTTGCGGCGCGCGGAAATCGGACGGCAATTCGAGCTCGCTCACCGGCTGCTGCTGCAGCGGCTCTTCGGGCTCTTCGAGCATCTCGATCGTGATGTTTCCGGCGGCAATCTCGCGCAGCGCCACGACCGTCGGCTTGTCATTCTCCCACTCGACCGTCGCTTCCGCGCCGTTCGCAAGGCGCCGCGCGCGCTTGGCGGCGAGCAGCACCAGATTGAAGAGATTGGGCTCGTTCTGCAGGCAGTCTTCGACCGTGATCCGCGCCATGGCTTAAAGGGTTCCGTTACGGGGGGTGGCCATCATAGCAGAGAGAGGGGCCTTCAGGCCAGGCTCGGGTCGCCGAGCCATGCTTAGGTCGCCAGCAGGTCCGCCGCCAAACGCTTGACCTCGGGGCGCGCGGCCGCAAGCGGATCGCCGCGTTCCCGGACGACGGCATGCAGGTCCTCGAGCGCTTGATCGAAGCGATCGTTGATCACCACGTAGTCGAACTCCGTCCAGTGACCGATGTCGCGTTGGGCATCTTGAAGCCTGCGCTGGATCACCGCGGCCGAATCGGTGCTGCGCGCATTCAGTCGTTCCTCGAGCGCCTGCCGCGTCGGCGGCAGGATGAAGATCGTGCGGGCCTCGGGCAGTCGCTCACGCACCTGACGGGCGCCTTGCCAGTCGATCTCCAGCAACACGAGCCCGCCGGCAGACAGCGCATCCTGGACCGCCTCGACGCCGGTGCCGTAAAAATTGTCGAACACCTGGGCGTGCTCCAGGAATTCGCCGCGCTCCGTCATTTCCTCGAACCGGGCGCGGGTGATGAAATGGTAGTCGCGGCCGTCGATTTCGGTGGCTCGAGGCTTGCGCGTGGTGTAGGAGACCGAGAACCTCAGCCGCGGCTCGCGCTCCATCAGCGCCTTGACGAGACTGGTCTTGCCGGCGCCCGAGGGCGCGGCAATCACGTAGAGACGTCCGGGTTCGGCCGACATTATTCGACGTTTTGTACTGGCGCGCGCATGCCGGGTCGATTATCGCATCACTTTCGTGGACTGTGCCGCCCGCAGACAGTGATGGCGGTCGCAGTGTATCGTTCAACATCTAAGGCCCGGGGGACGATGCATGAACAGCCCTGTCAGAACCGCACCGCCCGCGACCCCGCCGCGCGCCGAACTGACGCTGCGCGGCTTGGTTCTGGGCGTCCTCATCACCGTGCTGTTCACCGCAGCCAACGTCTACTTCGGACTCAAGGCAGGCCTCACCTTCGCCACCTCGATCCCGGCGGCGGTAATTTCAATGGCGGTGCTGCGCGGCTTCAAGGGCATGACCGTCCAGGAGAACAACATCGTGCAGACCGTCGCCTCGGCGGCCGGCACCCTGTCCTCGATCATCTTTGTGCTGCCGGGCATGGTGATCATCGGCTGGTGGACCGGCTTTCCGTACTGGGTTTCCTGCGCGATCTGTGGCCTGGGCGGGATCCTGGGCGTGATGTATTCGATCCCGCTGCGGCGCGCGCTGGTGACGCAGTCCGACCTCCCCTACCCCGAAGGTGTCGCCTGCGCCGAGGTGCTCAAGGTCGGCGGCGGCGAAAACGCCGATGCCGCGGCGGTCGAGGACAGCCGGGCCGGCCTCGCGGCCGTGCTCTGGGGCTCGATCGTGTCCGCGGTTTTCGCCTGCATCGTGGCCACGCGCATCTTCGCCAGCGACGTGGTGCGGTACTTCCGCTTTGGCGGTGAGCGTGGCGGCGTGACCGGCTTCGATTTCTTGCTGTCCTTCGCGCTGTTCGGTGTCGGCCATCTGGTGGGACTCTGGGTTGGCGTGGCGATGTTCGTGGGTGCGCTGATCGGCTGGGCCTGGGGCGTGCCGCACTTCTCGGCGCTCGCGGCGAGCGCGGAGCCGATGGCGCAGCTCGCCCAGCACACCTGGAGCCACCAGGTGCGTTTCGTCGGCGCCGGCACCATCGGGGTGGCGGCGGTGTGGACGCTGGCAAAACTGGTGGGACCGGTGGCCGCCGGCCTGCGCTCCGCCATGGCGGCCTCGCGGGCGCGCGCCGCCGGGAATGCCGCCCTCTTGCCGCGCAGCGAGCAGGACATCCCGATCGGCTACGTCGCGCTGATCTCGCTGGCCTGCATGGTGCCGATCGGCGTGCTGATCGCCAACTTCGCGGCTGGCAGCGGTCTCGGTGGGCACATGCTGGCGACGGTGGCCGGTGCCCTCATCTACATCGCGCTGATGAGCTTTTTCGTCTCCGCCGTCTGCGGCTACATGGCGGGGCTGATCGGCTCCTCGAACAGTCCCCTGTCGGGCATCGGCATCCTGGTGGTGATCGGTGCGGCACTGCTGCTCGTGCCCGGCATCCGTGCCGGCCTGCCCGCCGGCGCCGATACGGCGCTGGTGGCCTATGCGTTGTTCGTCACCTCCGTGGTGTTCTCCGTGGCCGCCATCGCCAACAACAATCTTCAGGATCTGAAGACCGGCCAGCTCGTCGATGCCACGCCTTGGAAACAGCAGGTGGCGCTGGTCATCGGCGTCATCGCCGGCGCCGCGATCATCCCGCCCATCCTCGATCTGCTCAATCATGCCTACGGTTTCGCCGGGGCACCCGGCCCGCACCACGAGCACCCCTTGCCTGCGCCGCAGGCCGGCCTGATCTCGGCGCTGGCGCAGGGCGTGATCCAGCACAACGTCGACTGGAGCCTGATACGGATCGGCGCGCTGGTCGGCGTGGTGGTGATCGCCGCCGACGAAACCTTGCGCCGCGTCACCAAGTCGGCGCACCTTTCGCCCCTCGCGGTGGGCCTCGGCATCTACCTGCCGACGCAAAGCACGCTGATGGTCGTGGTCGGCGCGATCGTCGGCTGGTACTACGACCGCCGCGCGGCGCGCGCATCAAATCCTGAGGCGACCAAGCAGTTGGGTGTGCTGCTCGCCTCCGGCATGATCGTCGGCGAGGGCCTGATCGGCGTGGCCATCGCCGCCTTCGTCGCCTTCTCGGGCAAGGATTTTCCGCTGGCCCTGGTCGGCGATGAGTTCGCCGACAACGCCGCGGTGTGGATCGGGAGCGGCGTGTTCGCGCTGACGGTGTTCCTGTTGTACCGCTGGGCGGCGCGCATGCGGCCTTAGCCGCCGCGAGCATTTGTCTGATGAACCCCTGCTTAACGGAGCGATCATGACCACGTCACCGCTGAAGAAATTCCTGGTTCTTTATCTCGTGCCAGTTCGTGTAATAGCTGACTGGGCCAAGACCGATCCGGCGACCAAAAGCGCCGCCGAACAAAAGATGCAAAGCGACTGGCAACGTTGGATGGGCGACCACGCGAAGATGATCACCCTTACGGAGGCGGCCGGAAAGACCAAGGCCGTCACCTCGGCGGGCATCGGGGACATCAAGAACGACGTCATGCTGTATTCGATCGTGGAGGCGGAAAACCACGACATCGCCGCAAAGGCATTCGCCGATCACCCGCACCTGACGATTCCAGAGTCTTCGATCGAAGTGATGGAAGTCAGGTCGATGGGGCCGCGCTAGATGATCACGATCTCAGCGTTCAAATGGGTTCCGGAGTTCGCCCAGGGCCAGGTGCGCGACCTGCGAGCGCGTTGGGCGCTGGAGGAAGCGGGGCTGCCGTACCAGACCCGCCTGCTCGCGCAGGGAGATCAGGACAAGCCGGAGTACCGTGCTCTGCAACCCTTCGGCCAGGTGCCGATACTCGAAGAAGACGGACTCGTGCTTTTCGAGTCCGGAGCGATCGTCCTGCATATTGGCGAGAGCAGCGAAGCGCTGCTCCCAAGGGAGCCTGGTGCACGCGCACGCGCGACGCAGTGGCTCATATCGGCGCTCAATTCGATCGAGCCCTTCATGATGAATGTTGCGGTCATCGATCTGTTTTACGCGCAGGAGGAGTGGGCAAAACAGCGACGCCCCGGCGCCGTCGAGTTCGTGCAGAGGCGCCTGTCGAGCCTCTCCAAATCGCTGGGTGATAAGTCCTTTCTGGATGGCGATCGCTTTACGGCCGGCGACCTCATGATGACGACGGTTCTGCGCATCTTGAAGAACACCGACATCGTTTCCAGCGACCGGCGTCTGGCGGCGTACATCGAACGCTGCACCGGCCGACCCGCTTTCAAGCGCGCGTTCGATGCGCAGATGGCAGACTTCAAGAAAGCAAGTTGAAGAGGAGCGAGGTCACACGGCGAGAGGCGGCGATACTTTTTTGGGCTTCGCGATTTTGACCATCTGATTGAACATGAATCGGGGGGCGATCCTGCTCATGATCTTCAGCACGTTGCTGAGGCCGGGGCGAATCTCCAGTCTTCCCGCTTCGATGCCCGCTATCGCTTTGCGGGCGAGCACCTTCACGTCCATGCCCTTCTGCCCGCCCAACTCCTCCGCGAACTCCCCTCGGAACAGCGGCGTCTCGACACCGGGCGGAGCCAGCTCAATCACCGTAACGCTTGTGCCCCCCAGCTGTACGCGTAACGACTGAGTGAAGGAGTGGATTGCGGCCTTGGTGGCGCAGTAGACCGGCGATATGGGCATCGGGATAAAGGCCAGGCCGGACGAGACGTTGACGATCAGGGCACCCTGCCGGCTTTTCAGATGCGGCAAAAACTGCTGAATCATCCGCACCGGCCCGCTCAGGTTGATCTCGATTTCGCGCGTTACATCGTTCAGGTCGCGATCAACGTTGAGGTTCAGATTTCGCATGATCCCGGCATTGTTGACAAGCGTATCGAGCGCCGGAAATTGAGCGAGCACCGCGTCGTGCAGTGCCGCTATGGCGGCCGGATCGCTCACGTCGCTTCGGAAGACATGGATGCCGGGTAGCGCACTCCTGGCGGCATCGAGCTTTTCCTGATCGCGCCCGGTGACAATGACCGTGTTTCCACGCCGGAGAAGTTGCCTCGCCAACTCAAGACCGATGCCGCTGCTGCCGCCGGTGATCAGAACCGTCCTGTTCTCGAGTCTCATACCATTCTCCTTGCCGTAATTGATGATCGACATCCTAACGGCTACACTCTCCAACTGAAAGAAGGCACCAAAACGTTTTATACTTACCAAAAAGAGAGCGTCGCCATGCCGCATATTTCCGGATTCACCCAGGAACAGCTCGCCAAGGCCAAGGCATACGCCGCAAGCACTCCGCCCGACGATCTCGACCCCCGGATTGAAGCCCTGGTAACCGATTTGATCGGCCGTGTCGCCGACAAGTGGACGATGCTGATCCTCGAGGTGTTGGCCGAGAAAGGGGTGCTGCGATTTACGCGCCTGAGCGAGTTCGTCGAGGGCATCAGCCAGAAGATGCTCACCCAAACTTTGCGGCAGATGGAGCGCGACGGCCTGATCACGAGAACCGTACATCCCGTCGTGCCGCCGAAGGTCGAATACGAGCTCACCAAAATCGGCTTGAGCCTGGGAGCAGCGTTTTGTGGAGTGTGGGTGTGGGCCGCGGAAAACCTCAAAGAGGTTGAACGTGCCCGCCGCAAGTTCGAGAAAGGGGACAGGAAGGCGTGATCGGAGAGCAGCGACCGCGCAAACCGAGAACCTACCGAAGTGCAGACGCAGATGGCGCCGCCCGCCAGTCCGGCCGTCTGGATGGATCCTGCATCAAATTGAGAAGGACCATGGATCGGTTGATCCACAGCTAACGGCCCGCCTCGAAGCTCTCTTTGCTCGGTGAGGATCATCCTCGATTCCGGCGCGATCATCGCTTCGGAGCTCAACGATGCGACGTTGGCCGCCATACTGAAGGCCGCGCGGAAGAATCGAACACCGATCCTGGTACCCGCGACCGTGGTTGCTGAAGCTTGGCGCGGAGACTCGATCCATGCACGGGCCGCGCACCTATTCGGCTCGGTTGACGGCTTCCCGGAGCTCAACGAGCAGACCGCCCGACACGTGGGCGCATTGCTCGCGATCTCCAGGACGGCCCAGATTGTTGACGGCAACGTCGTCGCGATTGCGATTGCGCTGCGCCCCGCAACGATCGTGACCTCCGATGTAAATGACATCACCCATCTGCTGCAGAGCGCGAAAATACCGCATGCGCTGTTCGGTGCACGCGCGCTTGCCACACAAGCGTATCGGCCAGTTGCGTAGCCAATTTTCTGGTTAGAATTACCGTCCGCCCACCAACCATCCAGCGCCATAGGAACCTGTTGCTGGCAACCTTAGAGAGTTCGATTTCATGAAGTTTGCCGATCTGTCGGTGCCGCCGGAACTCATAGCTGCGCTCGCGAAGCAACGGATATCCGACCCCAGCCCCATTCAAATCGCCGCAATTCCGCCGCTCGCTGCCGGGAAGGACGCGTATTTGCGAGCGGAGACGGGCACCGGTAAAACTCTGGCTTATCTGCTGCCCCTCTTTTCGCGCATTGATCCTGCGCAAGCTGCAACCCAGGTCGTGATCGTGGCGCCAACCCACGAATTGGCCATTCAGATCCATCGTCAATCCTGTGAACTTGCGCTAAACGCAGCGTGGGCCATCCGCTCGGTGTTGCTCATCGGCGGTACGGCGACCGACCGACAGATCGACAAGCTCAAGGCCAAGCCGCACGTCGTGGTGGGCTCGCCCGGACGCATCGTGGAACTAATCGAGCGGGGCAAGCTGAAGACGGCACACATCCGCGCCGTCGTCATCGATGAGGCGGACCGACTACTGAACGTCGAAAGCCTGAATTGGATTCAGAAAATTGTCAGCGCGGCGGCGCCAACTCGACAGCTGATTTTCACATCAGCGACGATCGAGCAGCAGACTCGTCAGGTCTTGCAAACACTGGCTCCGGATGTCGTGATGCTTCGCGCGGGTGCGGCGGCGGTCAACGAGAACATCGAACATCTGTATCTGGTCTGTGAAAGCCGGGACAAGCCGGAAATGTTGCGCAAGCTCCTGCATGCGCTCAATGTGCCGCGCTCGATCGTGTTCGTGCATCGCAACGATGTCGCGGAGGAGGTCGCCGCGAAGTTAACCCATCACAAACTAGCTGTTGCGGACTTGAATTCCGAGCTATCCAAGATGGACCGGAAGCGGGCGATGGATGGAATTCGCAACGGCGCCATCCGCATCATGATTGCATCCGACCTAGCAGCCCGCGGACTCAACCTACCCGGCGTAACCCACGTCTTCAATCTCGACGTACCGACGATGAGCAAGGCCTATCTGCATAGGGTCGGTCGCACTGCGCGCGCCGGCGCGAAGGGCACGGCAGTGTCACTGGTCACTGAAACCGAGGCCCGCCTCGTCCGTCGATACGAGCAGGACTTGGGCATCTCCCTGCAATGCATACGAGTTCTTAACGGCGAAATCACGTCGTCCAGACCCCGTTAGTTCGGCTTCTGGGCTATGGAAAGCCTACATCACGAGCCGCATAGCTGGAAAATCTAGCTACGCACCCGGCCACAACAGTAGTCCCGACGAGGGAAAGCGTCCAGAGACAATAATTGTCGCAAAAATCCTAGTTTTGCAGGCGTTTCGCGTACTTCCGAGGACGGCCCGCGACAGCCGACGACAGCGCAAAACGTTATTCGATGTTCTGCACCTGTTCGCGCATCTGTTCGATCAATACTTTCATATCCACCGCCGCACGGGTCGTCTCGATGTCCTGGGACTTCGACGACAACGTATTCGCCTCGCGATTCAGTTCCTGCATCAGAAAATCCAGCCGCCGCCCGGCCGGTTCCTGGCCGCCGAAGGTCTTGCGCACCTCGGTCACGTGGCCGCGCAGACGATCGAGCTCCTCGTCCACGTCTAGACGTTGCGCCAGCATTGCGAGCTCCTGTTCGAGCCGCTCATGGTCGACATCCGAGCACAGTTGCGCGATGCGCTCCAGCAATTTGGTCCGGATGCGCGCGCGCACCTCCGGCAATCGCGCGGCGACTTGCGAGGCGAAATCGGCGAGCCCCGCACAGCGCAGCTCCAGCGCCTCCTTGAGGCGGCCGCCCTCGCTATCGCGGAAGCGCGTGAGCTCGGCCAGCGCCTCCCCGAGCAACGCATGGGCGGCGCCGATCAGCGGCGCAGAATCCTTCGGCGGCTCGCGCACCACGCCCGGCCAGCGGAGCAGATCGGTCACCTCGATGCGTGCGGCGGGGCCGGCCTGCAGGGCCGCTTGCTGTGCCCTCTGGGTGAGCGAGGCGAGCAGATCGGCATCGACCTCCAGCGTGGTCGAGGCAGTTGCCGGGCGGAAATGCAGCGACACGTCCACCTTGCCGCGACGTACTGCACCGGCAATGGTCTGGCGAAAGTCGGATTCCGCCGCGCGGAAATCCTCCGGCAGCCGGCAGCCGATTTCGAGGAAGCGGTGATTGACGGTCTTGAGCTCCCAGGCGATGAGCCCCCAGGGATACTGGCGCTCTCGCCGGGCGAAGCCGGTCATGCTGCGAATCATAGGGTTTGGAAGCCAAAATCGGCGATAATCGACATCGTTGGGCCGTCTAACGGCGTTTCAGTCTATCGAAAGGGTCAGGAGCTGTCATTGCAGATCGAGATCGCGGATGTGAGCTTGATCGGGCATCGCGAGGAGAATCAGGACCGCGTGGCGGTGGCCGCTGCCGAGCAGGCGGTGCTTCTCGCGGTGATCGACGGCATGGGCGGGCATGCCGAGGGGGCGCGCGCCGCCGAAACCGCGCTCGCCACGATCTTGGAGGCCTTCTGGCAGATCCCGCATCCCATCTTCGACCCGCTCGGCTTTCTGCATTTGTCTCTCGGCCGGGCGCACGAGGAGGTTGTGAAGCTGGGCGTGGGACTGTCCGTGGAGGCGCGTCCGCGCGCCACCTGCGCCGTGTGCCTGGTGCAGGACTCGGCGGCGTACTGGGCTCACGTGGGAGATAGCCGGGTGTATCAATTGAGGCAATCTCAGGTGTTGGAGCGCACTCGCGATCACAGCCACGTGGAAGTGCTGCTGCGGGAGGGTTTGATCACCGAGGCCGAGGTGCACGGCCACCCGATGCGCAACTACGTCGAATGCTGCCTGGGAGGCGACGCGGCGCTTCCCGAAATGAGCATCTCCACGCGACGGCGGCTCAAGTCCGGCGATGTGCTGCTGCTCTGCACGGATGGCTTGTGGGCGAATCTCAAAGACCAGGATCTCGTGCGCTTCGCGCAGAACGTGGGTAAGCCGCTGCGGGAGTCGCTCACCGCCTTGGGCACCCAGGCGGTTGCCGCGTCCGCACCTTATAGCGACAACACCAGCGCGGCGGCGCTGCGCTGGAGGGCGGCATGAGCGTGCGGCCGAGCGGGCGCGCGCCCGATGAGCTTCGGGCGCTGTCCTTCACGCGGGGGTACACCGCGCATGCCGAAGGCTCGGTGCTGGTGGGCTTCGGCGCGACGCGCGTGCTGTGCACGGCGAGCATCGAGGATGGCGTGCCTTCCTTTCTGCGCGGATCCGGACAAGGATGGGTCACGGCCGAATACGGCATGCTTCCCCGGGCGACCCACACGCGTTCGGCGCGCGAGGCCGCGCGCGGCAAGCAGTCGGGACGTACTCAGGAGATTCAGCGATTGATCGGGCGCTCGCTCCGTGCCGTGGTCGATCTGAAGGCTCTGGGCGAACGCACCGTCACGCTCGATTGCGATGTGTTGCAGGCGGACGGAGGAACCCGCACCGCCGCGATTACCGGGGGCTTCGTCGCGTTGGCGGACGCCGTCGACACGCTCATGAAGCGGCGCGCCCTCGCGGCCAATCCGATTCACGGGCAGGTGGCCGCCGTCTCCGTGGGCATTTACCGCGGCGTTCCCGTGCTCGACCTGGACTATGCCGAGGACTCCAGCGCCGAAACGGACATGAACGTGGTGATGAATTCGGGCGGTGGCTTCGTCGAGGTTCAGGGGACTGCGGAAGGCCATGCGTTTCGACGCCACGAGCTCGACAAGTTGCTCGATCTCGCCGCGCAGGGCATCGCCCGATTGCATGAGGCCCAGCAGACCGCACGCGCCGCTTGAGAAGGCTGATCATCGCCACGGGCAATCCCGGGAAACTGCGCGAATTCCAGGCGCTGCTCGAGGGGCTGCCGTTCGCGCCCATCGACCAGGCATCGGTCGGCGTCGCGGCGCCGGAGGAGACCGGAACGACATTTTTCTCGAATGCCTTGTTGAAAGCGCGCCACGCCGCCGAGGCGACGGGCGAGCCGGCCATCGCCGACGACTCGGGGCTCGAGGTGGACGCACTCGGCGGAGCGCCCGGCGTGTACTCCGCGCGCTATGCGGGGCCGGGCGCGGACGACGCCGCGAACAATGCCAAGCTGCTCAGGGCGCTCGCGGGGGTCCCGCCCCGCGAGCGGCGTGCGCGGTATCGTTGCGTTCTGGTGTATCTCGAAGGGCCCGACGATCTTGCGCCGCTCAGCGCCATCGGCACCTGGGATGGATACATCGTCGATGCGCCGCGCGGTGCGGGCGGATTCGGCTACGACCCACACTTCTGGCTTCCCGACCTCGAGATGACCGCCGCGCAGCTCGATCCCGCTGAGAAAAATCGCCTGAGCCACCGCGGCCGCGCCATGCGCGAGCTTCGCGCCCAGCTCGAAGCCCGCACGTGACAGCAGTGCCGCTTTCCCTGTACGTGCACATGCCCTGGTGCGTGCGCAAGTGCCCGTATTGCGACTTCAATTCTCATCAGCGAGGCAGCGTCGCCGCGCCGCCGAGCTACATCGATGCTCTCATTCTCGACTTCGAGCGTGAGCTGCCGTCGATCGGCGAGCGTACGATCGAGACGATCTTTTTCGGCGGCGGCACTCCGAGCCTGTTCCCGCCAGAGGAGTTCGCGCGCCTGCTCGAGGCGCTGCGCCGGCTGAGCCGCGTGGCCTCGAATGTGGAAGTCACGCTGGAGGCGAATCCCGGCACGGTGGAACGAGGCCGCTTCGCCGGTTATCGAGACGCCGGCATCAATCGTGTCTCGCTCGGAGCGCAGAGTTTCGCTCCCGCGGCGCTGGTGCGGCTCGGGCGCATTCATGCGGCCGAGGACACCCATCGGGCGGTCGAGGAGCTGCACGCGGCCGGACTCGCGAACTTCAACTTGGATTTGATGTACGCGTTGCCCGAACAAACGCTCGAGGAGGCGCTCGCCGACGTGCGCATTGCGTGCGGTCTCGCGCCCGCGCACATCTCCCACTATCAGCTGACACTCGAGCCCGGCACGGTATTTCACGCCCGCCCACCGCCCCTGCCGGACGAAGATGTGGCGTTCGCGATGCAGCGCGACTGCCAACGACTGCTGGCGGATGAGGGGTTTGCGCAATACGAAGTGTCGGCCTATGCACGCACCGGGGCGCGCTGCCGCCACAATTTGAATTATTGGACGTTCGGTGACTACGTGGGCGTCGGCGCCGGCGCACACGGCAAGCTCAGCTTCGAGGTGCCCGACGAGATCGTGAGAACGGAAAAGCCGCGCCAACCGCGCGATTATCTGCAGGGGCTCGAGGCGCTAGGAACCGCTTGCGCCGCCGGGCCGTCGGGCGTGCGCCGGCGAGTCCCACGCGGGGAACTGCCGTTCGAATTCATGCTGAATGCGCTGCGGCTGAATGACGGGTTTACGATTCGAAATTTCGAGCAGCGCACAGGCCTCCCGCGAGAGACTGTCGAGCCCGCCCTCGATCGTGCCTGCGGCCGGGGGCTTCTCGAGAAGACCGCAGCCGGGTGGCGGCCGACCGAACTCGGTTCGAGGTTCCTGAACGACCTGCAGGGCGGTTTTCTGGAATGAGCTTATACACATCGACTGCCGTCCCTCGCCCAGAGTGGCACCTACAGCATATTGCGCCTTCTTTAGGTCAGATGGTGCATGTAACTTTATGATTTAATTATAGAAACATGCTTGTCTATTTTTTGACCAAGTTAACATTTATGCGAAAATCCTCTGTGACAGTTATGCGAACGCCATTCCGTCCACAGACTTATCCACAGATATTGTGGACAAGCTCGCCGCCAGGCTCGCTGACAAGCCCGCGCTGGGGAAGGACGGCGGAGAATTTCCCGCCATTGCTTGTTGAACGGAAAGCTTTGAGCTAAGGTACGCGACCCCGTTTTAGGCGGGTCGATTGGCGTGGCGGCGGTCCCTTGAGAACCGTCGATTCTGCCTCATAAAGATCACCAGAGGTTTCCCATCATGAAAGCCGGCATTCATCCCGAATACAACGACATCACCGTGACTTGCACCTGCGGGAACACGTTCAAGACGCGTTCCACCATCGGGCAGGATCTGCAGGTGGAAGTGTGCTCGAACTGTCACCCGTTCTATACGGGCAAGCAGAAGGTCGTCGACACCGGCGGCCGGGTCGACAAGTTCCGCAAGAAGTACGCCGCCGCCGCCGCAGCGAAGGCGTAAGTCCGCGCGCGGGCGCCGAAGCGCCCGCTTCACTCTTGCTCGCCTTGCTCGCATGCCTTCATGGCGTGCTGTTGTGCCCGCGCGCCGGCCATCCTCGTGACGTATCGTCGGCCGGTCGCTTGATTCCGCTCAAGTCCCGTGCAAGGCTTCCGGGCCATCAATGAAACCATTCGAAACCGGTAACGCGCATGAGCACGAAGTACGAACTGAAGAACCTCTCCACGGGCAAGTCCGGTGAATTGACCGCACTGTCGGGAACCATCGGTCCCGAGGCCCTCGACATCTCGCACCTGATCCGGGATTTTGGCGTGTTCACTTACGACCCCGGCTTCATGGCCACCGCAAGTACCGACAGCAAGATCACCTACATCGACGGGGATGCGGGCGTGCTCCTGTACCGCGGCTACCCCGTGGAACAGCTGGCCGAGAAATCCAGCTTCCTCGAGGTCGCGCACCTGCTGATCCAAGGTGATCTGCCGACCAAGACGCAGCTCAGCGGGTTCACCCACTCGATCACCCATCACACGATGATCAACGAGCAGCTCTTGAGTTTCTTCCGGGGCTTTCACCACGACGCTCATCCGATGGCCATGGTGTCGGCGGTGGTCGCGTCCATGGCGGCCTTCTATCAGGACTCAACCGACATCAACGATCCGCGCCACCGCGAAATTTTCTCGCACCGGATCATCGCGAAACTCCCCACGATCGCGGCGGCGGCCTACAAACACACCCTCGGCCAGCCCTTCGTGTATCCGCGCAACGATTTGCGCTACTGCGCGAACCTGATGAACATGTGCTTCGCAGTGCCGTGCGAGCCGTATGCGATCGATCCGGTGGCCGCCGAGGCGTTGGACCTGCTGTTCATTCTCCATGCGGATCACGAGCAGAACGCCAGCACCTCGACGGTGCGCCTGGCAGGCAGCACGGGCACCAACCCGTATGCAGCGATCTCCTCCGGCGTCTCCGCGCTCTGGGGGCCTGCCCACGGCGGCGCGAACGAGGCCGTTCTCAGCATGCTGGATGGCATCGGCTCCGCCAAGAACATCGACAAGTTCCTGGCCCGCGTGAAGGACAAAGCGGACAGCGTGCGTCTGATGGGGTTCGGGCATCGCGTCTACAAGAACTTCGATCCGCGCGCCAAGATCATCCGCGAAATGTGCTATCGCGTGCTCGAAAAAACGGGCGTGGGCGTGAACAACAATCCGCTGTTCGAACTGGCGCTCAAGCTCGAGGAGGTCGCTCTCAAGGATGAGTATTTCGTGTCGCGCAAGCTCTATCCGAACGTCGACTTCTATTCGGGCATCATCTACTCAGCCCTGGGAATTCCGCGCTCGATGTTCACGGTGCTGTTCGCGATCGCCCGCACCGCGGGCTGGGTCGCGCACTGGCAGGAAATGGTCTCCGATCCGCAAATGCGCATCGGCCGTCCCCGCCAGCTGTACACGGGCCCCACCCAGCGAGACTATCAGTCGTTAGACAAGCGCTGAAGATGCCCGCATCCGTCCAACCCAGATCGTCCGCGGTGACCGCGGTCAGCGCAGTGATCTTCGCTTGGACGGGGCTCGCCGCCGCCCAAACCTCACCGCCGCCCACCCCGCCCGCTCCGCCCGCCGAAGCGGGCGACGTCACCGCCGGCGCGTCGCCGGGTGCACAGATACTCTGCTCGGAGCCCCCGAGCCCAGTGGCACTTGGCAGTGCACAATGGAACGGTTGGGGCCGCGGAATCGAGAACACCCGCTATCAGCCCGAGCCCGCCATTCGGGCGACCGATGTCTCGCGCCTCGCGCTCAAATGGGCATTCGGGTATCCCGGGGCGAGCACCGTCTCCGGCCAGCCCACCATCGTCGATGGACGGGTGTTCGTCGCCTCTGCGGGACGCCTGTATGCGCTCGACGCGAAGAGCGGCTGCACCTACTGGCGATACGATACTGACGCGCACGCCTTCAGTGCCATCGCGATCGCGGAGCTCGGCGCGCCGCGGCCGATCGCCAAACCGAAGAAAGCAAAGCGCGGGCGCATCGATGCTCACCTCGACGTGCTGAAGCCGCCGAGCGCCGCGTTCATCGGTGACGACAAAGGCGGGATATACGCCTTGGATGCCGAGCGAGGCATTCTTCTCTGGAAAACGCAGATCGAATCCCAGCCGAGCGCGCGCATTCTGGGCGCGCCGGCCGTGTACCAGAACCGCCTCTATGTCGCCGTCGGCTCGGATGAGTCCGGCGCCGCCCGCAATGCGAGCTACTCCTGCTGCACCTTCCGCGGAAGCGTGGCGGCGCTGGACATCGCGACCGGCCGCATTGCATGGAAAACCTATCTGGTGGCCGAGGAGCCGCGACCGACGGCAGGCGCCTCCGGCATGCAGCAATTCGGTCCCGCGGGCATTGCGGTTGCCGGCGCCCCGACTCTCGATAGCACACGCGGCCTCATCTATGTCGCTACGGGAGACTCATTCAATCCGGCAGCCCAACCGATGGCGGATGCGGTCGTGGCGCTGGATCTCTCCGACGGCCAGGTGCGCTGGTCGAAGCAGCTCCAGCCACCCGGTGCAGACGGTCCCGCCGCAGGCGCCGCGCGCGAGTTCACCTCCTCGCCGATCTTGCGCCCCTTGACGGGCGGTCGACAGGTCCTGCTGGCCGGTCAGCGCTCGGGTCTGGTGTACGGGCTCGACCCGGGGCGGTCCGGAGAGGTCTTGTGGCAATTGAGCGGTGCCGAGAATAAGACTCCCGGGGGAATCGAATCCGGTATGGCAGCGGACCACCGCAGCGTCTATGTCGCGATCTCGGGATTGAGCGCAGAGCCCCCCAACGCGCTCGGCAGTCTGGTCGCGATCGATATGAATACCGGTGCGAAGCGCTGGCAGACCGCCGTCCCCGCGACGGCTTGCAGCTGGACGAGCGCCGCGGTTTGTTCCCATGGACAGGCGCAGGCGGTCACCGTGATTCCGGGTGCAGCGTTTTCCGGATCGATGGACGGGCACCTGCGGGCCTATTCGACCATCGATGGCAAGATCTTGTGGGATTACGACACCGCCAAGGACTTCGCGACCGTCAATCGAGTGAAGGCGGGCGGCGGCTCGCTGGATCAAGGCGGAGCGACCATCGTCAATGGAGTCGTGTACGTCAATTCGGGCAGCGAACGGGGCAATCCCGGGAATGTGCTGCTCGCCTTTTCCGTCGACGGCAAATAGGACCCTTCATGTCAGTTTTCAAGCGGACTCTCTGGGCTTGCCTTGCGCCCTGTCTCACCTTATCCACCATGGCAGCGTTGGCCGCCAATGCACATCCCGCGGCACCCGCGCCGGCCATCGAAGAGTCGGTGGTGAAGGTGTTCGCCACGGTGCGCTATCCCGACCCGTTCAAGCCGTGGACCAAGCAGGGCCCCACCGATGTCACCGCCTCCGGCGTCGTGATCGACGGCAGGCGTATCTTGACCAATGCGCACGTCGTGCTCTACGCGACCCAGGTGCAGATCCAGGCCAATGCCGCCGGCGACAAGGTGGCGGCGAACGTGATTGCAGTCGCTCCCGGCATCGACCTCGCCGTTCTGCAGCTCGACGATGCGAGCTTCTTCGACACCCATCCGGCGATCAAGCGCGCGAGCGAGCTGCCGCAGATCAAGGATGCCGTGCTGGCCTACGGCTTCCCGACCGGAGGCACGTCGCTCTCGATCACCAAAGGAATCGTGTCGCGGATCGAATTCGTGCCGTACAACTTTCCGGTATCGGGACTGCGCATCCAGGTGGATGCGGCGATCAATCCGGGAAACAGCGGCGGACCGGCGATCGCCGGCGACAAGATGATCGGTCTGGCGTTCAGTAAGCTCGCAGGTGGGGACACCCAGAGCATCGGCTACATCATTCCGAACGAGGAAGTCGACCTGTTCCTCAAGGACATCGCCGACGGCCACTACGATGGCAAGCCCGCAATGTACGACGAGCTGCAGACCCTCGAGAATCCCGCGCTGCGTGATTACCTCAAGCTCGACAAGTCGGTCGAAGGCATGGTGGTCCATCGACCCTACAAGGACGATGCCTCCTATCCCTTGAAGGAATGGGACGTGATCACCCGCATCGGCGATACGCCCATCGACAACCAGGGCATGGTGAAGATCGACAAGGATTTGCGCGTGAGCTTCGGCTATCTCATCCAGAAGCAGGCGAAGAACGGCGAGCTGCCGCTGACGGTGGTGCGTGCGGGCAAAACGCTCAAGGTGCAGTTGCCGGTGCCCACGGAGCGTGCCTCGGTGATCTCCGACCTGCGTGGCTCCTACCCGCCGTATTTCATCTACGGGCCGCTGGTTTTCTCCAAGGCCACCTGGCAGATGGTCGGAGCGGTCGAAAGCAACGTCGGCATGTTGCGGGCGCTCGGTTTCGCGAAGAGCCCGCTCGTGACCCGCGCTCTCGATCCGCCGGATGCGAACCTCGAGGAGCTCGTGGTGATCTCCTCACCGTTTTTCCCGCACAAGCTCTCCACCGGCTACTCCAGTCCCGCGGGCTCGGTGGTGTATTCCGTCAACGGCACGCAGATCCGCAGCCTCGCGCATCTGGTCGCCGTGCTGCGCGACCTCAAGGATCCCTTCGTCACGATCGAATTCGACCAGAAAGGCGGAGAGGCGCTGGTGTTCCCGCGGGCGGCGATGGTTGCAGCCACCGAGGAGATTCTCACGGACAACGGCGTGCGCGCCCAGGGCTCGCCGGACACGCTGGCGGTGTGGCAGGCGAAAGGCGCCAACTAGCAGCCTGTCGGGCTGCTAGCGCGCCCTTCGCCTGCCGATTTATTCCACCCTCAGAACCGGTAGGTGCCCGTGACTCCCACGGTCCGCGGGGCGTAGCCTCGGCCGAAGTAATTGGTGTCCAGATTGGGCAAGCCGTACACCGGCGCATTGAAGTCGCGCGACACGAAGATCGG